>Ga0209083_1000190_pt1 | contig 96363 bp, 66 predicted proteins | sample AM7aDNAmetaG_FD_184132 | JGI IMG/M metagenome (GOLD analysis project Ga0209083, IMG submission 184132) | Freshwater microbial communities from Finland to study Microbial Dark Matter (Phase II) - AM7a DNA metaG (SPAdes) (version 3) | ecosystem: Environmental > Aquatic > Freshwater > Lake ...
CACGCTTCCCGCACGCGCACTTTTTCCCATCCGGCACAATACTGATATGACCGATCTCGCCGGCAACACATCCGGCTCCTTCATAGAGTCGTTTATGGATAATGATCCCGCCGCCAATGCCCGTGCTCACCGTAATATAAACAAGGTCTTGAGTCCTCTTGCCGGCACCGAAAAGTTGTTCGCCCACGGCTGCTGCATTCGCGTCATTGGCAAAATACACGGGCAGACCGGTGGCCTTCATAAGGATGCGTTTTAGGGGGATGCCCGTCCATCCGGGAAGATTCGGAGAGCGCGGGAGTGTTCCTTTTGAGGAATTCACAGCACCCGGACAGCCAACCCCAACGCCAAGGATCTTTTTAGGAGAAATGCCCGAGTGGAGGATCACGGCTCGGAGATTTAACGCGAGCTCTTTAACGCAACCCCGAGTTCCCGAGCCTGTTCTTGTGGGGATCTCTCGTCGCGCGAGGATCTTCCCTTTTTCAGTTCCCAGCACGATCGAGATTTTTGTTCCCCCGATGTCAACACCGATCGCATATTTCATATGCGACGTAATCTATCAGTTCATAGGTGCTTGTGCAATTGAGATAAACTGCTATAATGTCGCCCTTCTTGAAATCCTTCCTGCGTGGGCAGGTAGCTCAGTCGGTAGAGCAAGGGACTGAAAATCCCTGTGTCGGGGGTTCAATTCCCTCCCTGCCCAGATTTTCCTATGAACTCCTCTTATTGAAAATCTGAACGACCCTCCTTTAAAAACACAAAAGGACAGTTCCAAAATCTCGGAACTGCCCTTTTCGTTCTCACTCTGCTACCCAAAATAGCATCGGGTGCGGCAGAAAGATCTTTTATTGCGTCAGCTCTGTCAAAATATTTCCGAACAGCACGTTTCCTTCAAATCCAAAAACCGGCGAGGCCTTAAGGGAGGTCGCCTGTTGATAAACCGACGAAGAGCTCGATGAGTCCGCTTGGGATCTTGCGCTCACGAGTGAACGCTTCGCAGATCTCGATCTGATCTTTTTTGGGGACGATGACACGATCGGAGAACTTTGGAGTGATGCTGAAGAAAGCGCCGAGGATGTCTCCGCTTCCACAGAGCTCTCCGCCACACTCGCCGAAGAGAGCGAAGGGAGTGTCTTGGCGGGAAGAGGATCAATGCCAATGGGACCATCCCACCGCGGACCATCCACCATACCACTCAAAAGCACTTCTTTCCCATTCACCTTGGCTGTGAGCTCAATATAAAAAGCCCAAGAGGGACAACCGCTCCCGAGACAAACCACGCCAGCCTCGATTTTATTCAGAGTCACAATATCTTCCTGAGATATCCCGAAATGGCTCAACACATAGGGGAGGACATACGCCGGTATTGACGGCAGCATCGGCTCCGTCTCATATTGCCGGGCACTATCCAGCAATTGTTCCAGAGAAGCATATTGAATTTCTTTCGTCCTGCCATCAGACAACGTGATCAAGGCGCTTCCGTTATTGATCGCGATTGTTGAAAGCAGATTTCCGGTGGCATCGGTGCGAGCGATCTCATAAAGCACTATCCGAGCAGGTACTGGCACACAATCTGCTGTGCCACCGATCGGACAAATATTGATCGCGGGAGACCTAATGTAATTAAATTGACTCGTCAAGATCACGTTCCCGTCCGCATCCTTATCCGTCACGGTCTGGATGTGCTGTTGGCCGTCTTCCATGACGATCAACGTAACTTCGCGCGAGGCAACGCCGTTCACGGGATGGTGATAGACGATCGAAGCCGTAATGGGCAACTTCTTGTTCAAGACAAGATCCTCCTTGCTGTACTGCGGATACATGTATTGAATCGTTTCCATCACTTCGTGACAGGGTGCTTTGTCGCACACATAGCCCGGATTCTCGTCATAGATTGTCACCGAGGCAATGCGGTTGGTCCCCAAAGTGTACTGATACATAACCTTCGGGCAGGCTTCGCCGGGATGGCAAACAGGTCCCTCCAACACCGTTTGCATCTCATAACTCATCTCGTACGAATATTGTTTGCTCTGAAATGTTCCTGAGACCAGGTAATAAAATGGTGTTTCATAGCCATGCTTCTTTGTCAGACCCAATTGGAATTGGAGGGCGACAGGCAGCCTCGTAAGCCAAAGCGGATTGAGCATATTTACCGTTCCTGCGGGCGCAGTCACACTCGGATCGATCGTGACAGTCGCAGTGAGGTGCTCCAAATCCACGGTGACCACGATCTTACCGTCTTTGATCAGTTGATCCAGCTCCAGTTTGGAAAACCCAAACGTGTTAAGCAATCCGGAGACAACACTCACCTTGATCGCTTTGACCTCCGGAGTTTCGATCTCGTAAGGCTGGCCTTTCCACTCAAAATGGATCGTATTGTTCTTATCCACTTCCGTAATATGCAGCTCCGCCATTGCCGTCAAGATATCCTCGGTTGTGATCAATTTTGTTGTGCAGAGGCCCTGATCGCAGACTGTATTCAGGGCCGTCAGAATATCCCGTAGACCATTCACAAGCAGCGGCACATCCAGGTTCTCGATCGCATCGTATTTTGCACTGATAACGGTCGAAGCAAGCGCCGGCTCTTTCAAGTCTGTATCTGACGCTTCCAATTTGATCACTACCTCGCGGAGCAATCCGGGTTTCAAAACCTTCGCGGGATCCGAAACCGTGATCTTCCAATACGCAGGCTCTCCCGCCACTTTGCACTCAGCCCCTTGAGGACACAAAGTGCTGGGAACAAATTCTGGTTTCACATCGAATCCCTTAAATACACCTCTCAATTGATGCACATACGCCCGCACCGCAGCAGGAAGCTGCAGGCTCTCGCGGAAAAGATCCGCGTCCACCTCGTTGTTGTCATTGATAACAGATGCTTCGAGTTCCTGGATCATCGACGGGATCAATTCGAACAACCGGAAACGACCCGATGTCCAGTCAAGGTTCGCTTCGATCCGTCCTAATTCAATGTAATCAAGCCGAACTTCTGAGACTAGGCTTGAACTCAACATTGTTTTGGAAGCATTCATCATTCCTCCCACATCCACACCGCTTCCGGGGGCCATCGTGCGCATATCCAGAAGCCCGAGGAGCAGTTCCGGATCCACCGGCGTGATCTGCAAAGCGTCTTTTTCAACAACATCAAGACCGACGAGATCGTTGCGGCTAATCCCGGTAATCCTCAGAAGATCTCCGAGCGTAAATGTCCCGACTTGGGAGGGCAGATCGGTCCCGTCGATTGGCTTTTCCGTAAAGAGAGACTGCTTGAGTCCCCCGCCCCAATAATCAACGTAGATCCGCATATACCTGAAATCGTTATACTGCCAAATGTTCTCCCCAGCACTGATCATCTCACTAAATTTCTTCATCAACTCAGGATCCAGCTTGTTTTCCCGGTAAAGTGTCATCAGGATCTCATCCAGGACCTTGGCATCAAAAGTGACCTGGCGTCCTTTGACGGTCACGCTCAATTTCCCAGAAAAAAGTTGGGCTTCATAAACTCCCATAAATTTCGCCCACACTTCCTGAGCCTTGTTCGAGGCGTCCTTGCCCAGCACAAGAATCGTGGCCTTGAGGCCCAAATAATAATCGTTGATCTCCTTGAGCTTATCCACCGGCAGGGCACCATTGACACGCAACCCATTGATGAATCTTTCCGCTTCCGGCAATTTCTGGTCAAGGAGAACCTGCAAACGTCTCTCGGCACGACTCTGATCCGTCTTTTGAAGTTCCTGGATAAAAAGATTCATATCCAGTTCATATTGCCCCACTGTATTGGGCGCAAACACAAACTCGCCATATTTCACGACCAGCCGGGCAAAAAGCACGTCCATGCCGAACTGAGTCGGACGCTGAGTCAGATCGAGATTCGGGATCGGATTCCATATCGCGACACCCCGCACAGGCACATTTTCCGACAAGCTGGAAACCTTGTACCCAGCGTCAGAGACCATCGAATCCATCGCCAAAAACAATGTGTCTTCATAGACGATTTCTTCTTTCGGAGACTGGACGGCAGGATGCTCGACCAGATACTTTTCGATCGCTCCGATAAAAATAGCCCTGTTCTCCGGCGTGATCCGGAAATGGGCCGTTTGACCGTTGATAACGACCTCCAGGTCTCTGTGAATCAGGATTTCTTCCCGGAGGTCTTTCATTTTCCCGTAAAGGCTGTTGATATATTTTTCAAGGTCGACTTGCAACGCATCGTCCTTTTGACCGCTCAAGAAATCATTCATCATGGAAACAAGACCGATCTTCACGTCGTCCATGATCGAAGACATATTCTCGAGATCTTTCAGGGTAAAGGAAGAACGTTTGAGATAGGCTTCAAGCTCGGTCCTTTTCTGAAAATAAAGCGAATCGGCCTGTGCTTTGACCCATGTGACGGCTTTATCTTTATCCGCCACAAGTTCCACAAGCCGCTGGACATCCACCACACCGTTTTTAATGACTTCGCCCGCATAACGTTCCACCAACAACACCGCAAGCTCCATATAACCGAGCTCCGAGATCTGCGACACGATCTGGACATACTCGGAGTTACGGGGCAGAACGATCATCTGCTCCCCCAAATAGTTCTCGAGCTTGTTGAGACCACGGATATCGGACACACTGATCCCATAAAGTCGTGCGAAATGATGAGCCGCGATCGAATCGCCGAATTCGGCTTTGAGGCGAACGATGAGCGCGTCTGTGATCGCCTTGGCCGGGACCACGACACTTTGACCGTTGATCGAGATCACGAGATTGGCAGCTCCGACGATGGAGACGAACAGATCAAAAACCTTTTCCTGGAAAATGATGCTGACTTGATCTTCCGTCGCGATCACGTCCTGTCTTTCATGCTTCCCGGCCTTTTCTTCCATGAAGGCAATGAGGTCCGCGCGCAATTGCAGTACTTTTTCGTGAAGCGCCTGGATCTCCGCAAGGGTATACGTTCCCTTCTTCAGGCCATTCAGTTCATCCGCCACGGCCTGGACGCGTTTCTTGGCTTCGGCAATGATCGCCTGCTGCATGGCCAGGACACCTTTGATGTATTTGCGCAATGCTTCAGGATCGATTTCATTCTTGCCTTGCGCATTAACAAAAATCACACCGTTCAGTTCGGAAGCGCGGATGTTATCCGTCCGGCTTAATCGCTCAACGATGTTGACCACCAACTGGATCCGTCCCAAAACGCTCAGTTGAGTGGACGGCATGACCTCTCTCCCACGAAAATAGAAGTATTGATAAGAGGAACCGGCAGCCGCGAGCTCTGTCTTTTCAAAATCCTCGGGAACCAATCCTGGGAACAATTCCGAGTCAAAATTCTGGTCCCACGGAAAATTGGAGATATTCAAAATCTGCTGTACGGGAACCGTGATGCCGTTGACTTCCAGCGTTTGAATATTGCCAACCATGGAATTGAATTGATTCCGTACCGAATTCAAGTTGTCGGTGGCATACACGTTGTAATTGATCCAATACTCCAGGTTCCCTAGCTCCTCATCGGAAAGGTTCTTCGAGAGTGCGGACAATTGGTCGTTCAACGCCTGGTGATACTGGACAAAAATATCGCGTAGTGCGAGAAGATCCTGGATCGTCCGGACATTGATCTGCCCCATGGCTTGAAGGGCGCCCTGGCTCAGGGATTGAACTGTTTGATAGATCCTGGTTTCTAACACCTCACCCAACGGCACCGGCAAATAAACGCCTTTCGTAAGACCGGCTGTCAACAGGTCCGCGTCGCCGGTCCCTAATTTTTGGACAAGCTGCGGAATCAGGCTGAAAAGGATCTCCGCCGCTGCAATGCGCTGGGATTCCCAGCTGTTGTTATAGTTGTAAAAGTTAAAGGATTGGAGCGTCGCCATCGCTTCGGGAGACAGGAGCTCGGCCAACATCCCCTCATCGATCCCGTTCATCCTCAAATAGCCACTGCGAAGAAAATCCCCGTAATAGCGGATCGATGTAGCATTCAGGATCTTGCCGAGAACATTTTCATTGATCTGGCGGGGATTGATGACGACGGTATTGCCGTCATTTAAGGTAACGGTGATGCTGACATTATCGACGACTTTATTGAAAGCGGCGATCAAGGCCTGATAACGTGCATTGACCCGCGCGGTCACTTCGTTGGTCGTATCATAGATCACATTGACCAACAAAGGCTGAAAGCGACTATTGAGTTCCGCCTTCACGGCCGCTAAGATGCTTTTCATGTTGGCATAGTCCGCCATTGTGAAGGTTTTCTGATTAAGAAAAGCCTCCATCTCTGCAGTCTTAGCGGCAAGATACTCCTCGGCCCGGCCTAGCGCCAGCTCCAGGTCATAGCTGATCAAAAGCCTGAAACGGAGTCTGTCAAAATTGACAGTTCCGTTGGCGTTAATCGTTTCCTTCCATGTCTTAAGGAACACTTCCAAGAGCTCAAAGCGTTTGGCCGGATAAGAAAAATAAACGGCACTGCCAGCGTCGCTTGGCGTCTGCGCGGGATCCAGGAAACTGCGCAGATCAAGTGAGCCGAGCTGGTTATAATACGCGGACGAGATCAAACCGCTAAAAACGGACGGATCGATCTGCTTCGCGACACCGGGATAACGGAGAAGATTCGCCAGATCGTAAGGCAGGCCATTCGTGAATCCATCCAGTTCCGCGCGGGAGACACGGATCTCCTGACCATCGATCACATACACCATATCCGAGACGTTCAGGGCATTATTCAACTGCTGCCAAATTTCGCCGTAGGAGAGGGTGTATTTCTTCCCCCACATGAGTTCCTGGGTGATGCTATTGATCAACAGATCCTTAAAAACGGATTCGCCTTTATACTGCCCGAGTTCGACTGCAATCTGTTTACCGAGCTCACTGTTCAATTTCGCGATCTCGGCAAGAACCGCATGGATCTTTTCGAGAGTCAATGGACCATCCGGAATATGGACCTGGTTCGCCTCAAAAACATTTTTTGCGATCTGCATGACCTTGTCAAAAACCGGTTTGGTGCCGTCGACAGAGCGTAGGAAATCCTCATCCACGACGAGAACTGGACCTTCCTGATGCGCGATGACAATGCCCTGTTCGGAATATTTGCGAACGAGCCGATCAAGAAGTGTCAGATTGCCCAAAGGCGACAAGAGATCAAAAACAGGGATCCCCGGTCCTGTCCCGATCTTCCGCGAATTAATGTAAGCCTCGAAAGTTTCCAGACCCGCCATGTCCTCTTTGCTGATCCCCGCCAGGCGAGTCAGATCGATAACCCCCGACTGATCCATCATCCGGAAACGCTGGATGATCTGCGCCACGGTATCCGCGGTATTTCTGATGATCATTTCGCGGCCGTCCTTGAGAACGATCTTCAAGGGCTTCGAAGCCACGATCTGGTCACTCTGATTCAGATAATTATTGAATTTCTTGATCCACTCTGCTCTTTGATCCAGCGGTAGCGCCTCGACCGCAGCTTTCAGCGCGGCTTGCATGTCCCGCATCTTGGCGACATCTTCAATAGTAATAGGAGTTTTTTCATCCCCAAAACTATTCAACAAGTCAAAAGCGCCTACAAAAAGTGTCGCCAAGTCTTCGGACAGCGTTAGCTTTCCATCCTGATCAAGGGTGATTTTGTATTCTTTGCCGTTTAGGGTCACGGTATCTTGGGCCGGAAAATCGACGGCGGTTTGCGCCCACGTGCTTTGATCGTAGAAAATGAGCCGGTAGCCGTCATTCACCCAATTCCCGGTTGCGTCAGAATGCCAGTACTCCTGGTAATAAACGGTCTGGCCGTTCGTCTGTTGGCCATTCACGAGTTTGATATCATTCGTCTCGCCGCTTAACACATCCGGTGCGCCCCGGACGATGAACACATGATTCGCAGTGTCATAAACCGCCTTGGCCGTCATCGTGTTGTCCGCATTCCGGGTGTATGCCACCTGATGCGTGTAATTCCAGCGGTCCCCGTTTCCGCCCACATAAACCATCATGCTTTTGGCCGCGGCGTTGATCCCGGCAATATCCTGACGGAACCAAACCGCGAACGAATCGATCCCTTCAGCAGACGCATAAGTCCATGTGTTTTTCGCCGCATCGCGGAGCCAGTAATAACCACTCGTGTGGCGGACATTGCTGTAGTCATACCATTCCGAAGCGCTTATTTCGGAAATGAGATTGCCTTTTTCATCGTAGGCATAAAAGTTTTCGGAATGGGTGGATACCCCCAGGAACATGGGCGGCATTTTTATGGCATCCCCTGTTGAAATATCAACAGAAATATCAAGCCCCGGATCTTTGACGACTGGAACATCGCGAACAATAATCGGGACGTCATTCAGGATCCATTTTCTCGGCGAGCCATACTGAAAGACTTTCGAAGAGCTCAAAAGCGTCTTGCCGTTTTTTTGGATATAAGTCTCCTGGCCATAGGAATTACTCCACGCGTTATTGTTCGCCCAGCTCCTGGCCGCGAGATTCCCTTGGTTGTCATAGCTGTACCAAGACTCGGACTCCGAACGGTTGGAGGGATAGGGTTTAAAAGATTCTACTGGGCTGTTTGGATCATCGGAACGGGTCAAGTCATACTCGTAGTAAATCATGCCGTCATTTTCACTCCAGCTCTTTTCGTGACTGACCAGAGTCTTCCCGTTGATCTGGACATAATCGATCGTCCCGCCGGATTTGGACGAGAATCCACGCCAGATCGCAAGACATTTCTCGTAATCACATCCTCCGTTGGAATTACTTTCGTTATACCAATCCTTCCGGGTCAGTTGTCCTTGCGGGTCATAGGCATAAGTTTCCTCGGAAGAATTCCACAGGTCTCCGGTCTTTGACTGAAAACTCTGGAGATAAAGCCCGCCGTTCTCATTTTTTTCAAATTGAAGTGTCCAGATCGAGTCATCTTTGGTCACAAGAATGACGGAATTCGTGCGCGCGTCAAAAAAGCCCTTGTATTCCTGATCGCCCCACGTCACCGTTGCAATGCCACGATCATTGATCTTCACGGAAAGCTGACGCCCCGAATTCGGATCCGTAATGACCGTTGTATCCTTGGGAGCCACTACGGTCGAAATTGGCAGAGGCGTTTTTTCTTGCAGAGTATTTGCAGACTGCAGAACAACTTCCTTTTTGGTTTCAGGAGTCGCGGGAGATAAAGGATTTTCATTAAGTTGAAACGCCGTGCTATCAACAAAAGTGACGGCCTGTTGTGCGGGAGCCGGTTTCGTGGCTACCGCCGGGTTTGCCAGAGCGTCGACGGAACTAGACACACTCCGTGCCCGCAGTTCATTTGCAGGCGTGCTAACCGCCCAGCCTGTGGGCACGATCTGTAAAAATGAGAACACAACAACAAGACTCCAGGTCACAATTTTTTTAGGCTCTACGGTTTTGAGCGTTTGCATTTTAGTTCCCTCCTTGGGATGTTCGTTTTTTTGTACTGCATTCCGGGCAATGACCAAAGGAATATTGGTAAGCAATACTTGTAGAGATCAAGACACACCCGCAATCCGAGCAATGATGGATTTTATGAGGATTCATACTAGGAAAAGCAGCCTCGGAGTGTTGGGCGATCAGAACCCGGGCCCACCAGGGCAATGTCGCGGCGGTCAATCCGACTTTTCCGACTTTTTCTTTATTTTCTTCTGCCTGTATCGTTTGGTTTTTCATTTTCTTTTCCTCCTAGCAAGAACATGCCTGAGAGTAGTCATATTTTTCGAGCTTCCTCAGGAAAATTTCACTTTTACAGGACACGTATAATACCGAATTTTTCGGCAAATCCGGCGCATCGCGAAAAATGATGGTGTGACAGTGAGCGCAACCATAAACACAAGAACCGCTCGCTGCGGGAGAGACCACAGCAAAGGCTTTCACGGTCATCACCCTCGCCCACCAGAACAGCCTCACCACGGCGAACTCCGCTTTTCCTTCCAACTTTTCCATTTCTACCGTTTCATTTTTCATTTTCTTTTCCTCCCAATAAGAGCATGCCTGAGGAAAGAGAAAAGGGCGAAGGAATAGCGACAAGCGGTCGAAAAGAGGGGTCAAGCGGTCAAAATCAGACTACAAACTACCAGCCCCCGAGGAGGGTTTTGAGGCCTTGGGCGTAGCGGCGCGACAGGGGGATCTTGGTACGTTTGGGATCTTTGAGAGTGATCTCGAAATTCCCACTAAAAAGGGGCGCAACCTTCTCGACCTTACCGACATTCACGAGATAGGCTTTATGGGTCTGCGCAAATTGCGAAGCGTCCAGATTATCGAGAAGCTCTTTGAGCGTGCTCCTCACGATCAGTTCTCCCGATTCCTGATAGGCAAAAACTTCGGAGAGACGAACCTGGAAATAAAGCACTTCCGCCGGATCCAGCACGATCCGCTCCTTGGAATTCCTCCGGTGTCCCGCAAGTTTTTTGAGCATCCCCTTTCGGATCAGGGTATCTTCCAATGCGATCAGCCGGTCGCGGAACCCCCCACCGCCCTTCAGGACATCCTTGAGCCGGTTCAGGGCCTTTTGGATGCGTTCCGGCTGATAGGGTTTCAGAACATAGTCGATGGCGCTCAGATCAAAAGCATCCATGGCGTACTCGTTGTGAGCCGTCGCAAAAACGACACGCGGAGGATGCTCCCATTGCGCGAGCCGGCTTGCTACCTCAAGACCGTTCAGACCGGGCATATCAATGTCTAGAAAGATCGCTTGCGGATCCTGAGACTCGACCAAGCGAAGTGCTTCTTCACCATTCGCGGCAGTCCCAACCACCTGGCATTCTTTGTCCGCGAGCACCAGCCGTTTCAGCGCCTCGGATGCTAAAGGCTCATCATCCGCAATTAAAATCCTGATCATGAAATTTTCTCCATACTAAGCGGTATCACCACCGTAACCCGCGTTCCTTCCCCAATGGCGGTCTTGAATACCAGGGACGCTTCAGTCCCGTAATGGCGCTTAAGCCGTTCATGAATGTTCCTCACCCCGATGCCGAGACCTTTCACTTCCGTTTTTTCTCCTCGAAGCATCCGTTCAAAGAACAAGGGATCCTCTCCGGCACCATTATCCGTGATCTCCACTTTCAAGGATCCAGGAGCATCTTCCAGATGGATCCGGACCCATCCCCCCGCGGTTCTTTTCTGTATCCCATGACGAACCGCATTCTCCACAAGCGGCTGAAGAATGAGAAGCGGTATTTTGGCCAGCCAGGTCGCTTCCGCGATCTTATATTCCTGGATCACCTGAAGACGCTCCTGAAAGCGTGCCTTCTCGATCTCGAGATAGTCTTCTATAAAAGAGATCTCTTCACGCAAAGTCGCTGTTTCATGCTCGCGCTTGAGCGTGTGCCGGAGAAAATCCGCAAGCTTCAGGATAAGTCCCTGCGCGCCCAAGGCGTTTTCACGAGTGCAGATCGCGGAGATGGTGTTCAGGGCATTAAAGAAAAAATGAGGCCGGAGTTGCGCCTGAAGAAAAAGAACTTTTGTTTTCAAAAGTTCTTCCTGATCGGCCCGGCGTTTTTCTTCTTTAAGAATTCCGGAAACGACCGAGGAGAACACCGCGACACCACCACCTTCCAGGAGCGCAAGAAAACCAATGCTTAAAACAAGATAAAGCCCGCCTACGGCATCCCGCATCGGAAGATAGACCAGAAGGCCATGGGCAATACCCGCTAAAAATCCCGCGATCCAAACCATCCGGCCGGCAATCATGGGGTTTTTCATTCTACGGCCCCAAAAAGCTCCGAGAACCCCAGCGATCAGCACTGCGGCAGGATACACCCATATCCCCGGTTTCAAGAACCAGCGAAAAAGTGCCAAGAGAATACCAGCGCCTAGCCCGCCGATCCATCCACCCCAAAAACCGCAAAGGACAGCCATGACCACCTGAATGTCAAAAAAAGCCCAAGAGGATTCGCCGTAGCGGCTGAGATCAAAAAATGAGAACAGAATTGCCAAAACACTTCCGAGGATCGCGATGCGCCAAGCTCCCGTCCGTCCGGCATTTTTAAACCCTTTCCGGGAACGAAACCAACGGCCAAAAATGAGCCCCAAAAGCGCGAGCACAGCATACCATTGGAAAATTCCCAGATAGATCTCGAGCCACTCCAAACGAAAACGGCCCTGAAGTTCCTTGGGCCGGTTTTGACGCACGAGATCCAATTCATTTAAGACATCGTCCAGCACCGTCTCGGCGCGGTCAAAGTCATTTTTCAGGAGGGCTTCGCCGGCGAGGCGAATCCGAGGCAGAAGCTTGAACACATCCTCACGCGCGAGATGCATTTCCTCGGACAGCGTGATGGCTTTTTCGTACTTGGAAAGGGTTTCTTCTTTAGTGGCAGCGTGACTGGACGGGATGAGGCAGACGAGACTAAAAAAAAGACTGAGAACAAAAAAGTTGGTTTTTAGAAGTTTCAAGAACGCCGTCCCTTTAAGGCCGGCGATTACATCTGCCGGACTAGTTCGAAAGCCCCTTCATCCCCCGGAAGCGGTAGGAACATTTCCATGACCTTTCCCTTGTATCGGATCAGCCCCTCTCCCGCTTTAGCGCGCAGGCAGATCTCTCGGACCTTGGCACGAGCGGCGAGATAACGCTCCGCACGGATTTTCGTCAGATGGCGTCCATAAAAAAGCCACCGGATGAAGGGATGCAGTTTTTGAGGCGGGTTCAAAAGCTCAAAGGTCTTGGCCGTCTCGCGGTTCAAAACGACCGAACCGAGCACTTGATAATTCTGCGATACCACCCGGTCCACTTCCCGGGATAAAACGGGACGCTCCGCAGGAAGGACCTCGGGGGATTCCTCCGCTGAAAAGATTTTTGCCTCAGGAAGGGACGCATCTTCGGTCATCCTCTCACGAACCTTCTGGACACTGTCCGCAGCGTACCGCGCAAATCGCTGGATCAAGTTCTCGGAAGGCGTCAACGCAGGACTTCCTGCGCGCGGGGTATCCGATAACCCTTGACCCAAGATGTTGCTGACATTCTCGAGAGTTTTGAAGGCGGTCGTTCTTTTGTCCTCAACACTTGTGTCCTGCGTGACCCTGGTAACGATCGTTTTTTCGTTCGTTGATTCTACGTTCAAGGACTTTGAATTCGCCTCAAAAAAAGCATCGAGAGCGACCTTGGCCTCTTCATATTTGTGGATCTCATCACTCAATGCGTCCTGCATTCCCACGGATTTTTCGGAGGAGTTCCCGCTTTGCGCTTTCATATCATTCAAAGCCATGTCAATCAATTCATCCACACGCACGAGAACTGCCACGGATTCTTCCTCGGTCAATGTCTGCGAAGTTTCACCGGACTTTTTGTCTGACACACTAAGAGGAGAATCATTTCCGGATATCGGAGGAAGATCTTGACCGGTGGTGGATGATTCCGTCCCAGGATCTTGAGTGGTGGAGGGCTCATCCTTTTCTGAAAGGGCGGGAACTTCGCGATTATAAATTTGGGTGGCTGTGCTCCCCCATTGTGTCCCATCTCCCGCGAACCCGGCTGGCGGCATGATCATGATCACGCATATCGCCATCGCTAAAACATTCCATTTCACCGAATGCCCCATGGTCTCTTTTACCCTTTCTTGATTTGATCTACTATCCAATAAGACGTTAACATGCACTAAAGACTTTATCAATGTCCTTTATGGAATGCCTTTATAGCAAAAAATAGCATTTATGGCATATTATAACTTCTCTGCATTCTAAAACGCTATCCTTGCTTAAACAGATATTTTAGAACTTCAGAAACTATCTTTGCGAATACAGTTTTTGGGTTAACAGGAATAAGACGGAAAGGCGCATAGGATTTGCGCCAGGCCAAAGCTGGGACGTTTTTTGGATCAGTGCCCCGAGTGGTAGGGCTGGCGGTGAAGGATGGTCAGCGCCCGGTAGATCTGCTCTGCGGCAACCATGGTGGCGAGTTCATGCGGCAAGGTCATAGGCCCAAAGCTCCAACGCAAGGATGGCTGCATCTCGTCCAGCGCCTGATCCGTGAACCCGTCTGAGCCCCCGATAACGATTTCAAGAACCTGCGTGCCGGAGTTCATGCATTTTTGAAGCTCGTCGGCCAGATTCTCAGAAGCAATCGCCTTACTCTTCCTCCCTCTTTCGCACACCCAAATGCAGGACTTTGTCTTGGAGGGATAAGCGCCGACCTCGCAAGGCAAGTAATGCCCGATCCTTTCCGTATATTCCCGGACCAAAGAAAAGGCATTGGAAGATTTGAATGCCTTAACCGGAGCTTGCGCGGGTTTGAGCCAGGCTAAAGAAAAACGGATACGCATAGAGTAGGCCTTCCTTTCTGTGTACCAGTATCAACTTTTCCACCGTTTCTTCAATAATTTTTCTTCTCAGCGCATCCAAAATACCATTAGAATACAACATGGCCATAAAACAAATTTCTAGGATCGACCGCATCTATTTGGATAAAAATGCCGCGCGGGCGCCTCTTGCCAAACGCATCCTGCGAACCCTCCGGGGCATTCCGGTCACGCGGGTGACCGACAAAAACGCCTTTCTCCGGAACATAGAAAAAACACCGCTCAGTGCCGGCAAGAAAAAACTCTGGCTCACGAACTTTAAGGGAGCCTTCCTCAAACCTTGTCCCGCCACGGGAAGCGATTATCTTTGCTGCCAATACAGGGTCCTTAACGCGCAGACCCACTGCCCATTGGATTGCACTTATTGCATCCTGCAGAATTATTTGAATGTCCCTGTGATCACGGTCTATGTAAACGTCGAAAACATTTCCCGGGAGATCGACGCCCTGATCGCAAGCCAGCCCAGGCGTCTTTTCCGGATGGGCACGGGAGAACTGACCGACAGCCTCGCACTCGACCGGTTAACGCAGTTGAATGAAGGCCTGATCCGCCACGTCCTCGGTAAGAAAATGATCCTGGAGATCAAAACCAAGACCACTACAATCGATCATTTGCCGCATATTCCGAAAAGCAATGTTCTCGTCTCCTGGTCGATGAATCCTGATGCCTTCATCCGGACGGAGGAACATAAGGCCGCCTCTTTGGGAGCACGTTTGAAAGCGGCGCACAAGGTGCTCAAAAAAGGATATCGCCTGGGCTTTCATTTCGACCCCCTCCTCATGCTGCCAGGCTGGGAAGAACAATACTCGACACTCCTTGAAAAGCTGACCTCGACTGTCCCGGAAAAAGAAGTGATGTGGATCAGCCTGGGTAGTCTGCGCTTTCCACCTTCACTAAAAAAGATCATCGAAGAACGCTTTCCAAAAACGGGCATTACGACGGCGGAATTCGCCAAAGGCCTCGATGGAAAAATGCGCTATTTCCGGCCCGAACGTGTCAGGCTCTACCAGCATATCTACGCCGGGATCCGGAAGCGCTGGAAGAATGTCTTTGTCTATTTTTGCATGGAGAATAAAACGGTCTGGAAGGATGTGATGGGCTTCGCTCCGGAACATAACGGACAACTGGATTCTCTATTCCACGAGAGCATTGCCCGAAGATTTCCGGACCTGGACCTTCCGACGGTTCAGCCCAGTAACTACTTGGAGGAACGCTCTTAAACCACCGTCCACAAACGGGTGGCTAACCCCCGATCGGATTTCCGCCGACACAACCGTTCGCGGTTCCAAGACCAACCTCTGAGCCCCGCACGATGACCCCTGTTTGGTCCACACAATAATAATTAATCCCCGTCACATTCGGCATCAGAACTTTTGCCTCTACCGAATAGGTCTCGCTAGTCCCGCCCAACGCATAGAGGAAAATATAGCCATGCTTGTTCCCGGGATTTTCCCAGGTCGCATCGAGAAAATTCTCGTTAATAAGCGTTTGAATGTTCGGCGCATAGACCGGAGGGTTCCGAACCGTACGATAGCTTTCATTCGCGACGCCAAAAGAACGCAGATCAGCGCGAATCAATTCTTCGTTGGCATTGAGCCTCACCCTCGAAAAAATCGGCAGCCCGATCGCGACCAAAATTCCGATCACAAGAAGCACGATCATGAGTTCCACCATCGTGAATCCGTCCGAAAAGGGCTTCTTAGAGGAGTTTCCCATGAGCCCTTTATCGACCCAAAATGAAAGGCGCTTAACCGACAGAGACTCGTTCCTTAACGGAAAGCATCGCTCGCTCAGGATTGCGAAAGACGTTCGATCTCTTCGAGGGAATGATTCATGTGATCCCGCTCGTCAAGACCCACACGGCGGACGAGATCCGCCAGAGACTTCTGCTTGGGGTAATGTCTGAACCAGAGGCAATCCACCGGATCGTTCTCAAACTCGGGGTGTTCCTTGGCATAGAGCATGTATTCGTGTTCGGCGTGGGATTCAAATGCGGCGTTCATGTCAAACGACCAGACGGGATTCAGCCAGTACATGATGCGGGTGATTACGAAATAAACCAGGGTCATGGCTTTCGGAATGAGGAAATGCCGGATCCAGCAGAGTTTGATCCCCTTCTGATGGCAAAGATCCGCCCAGAGGAGCATGTGCCACTGTTCGTTATCCTGCGATTCGCGGCCCATTTGGATATGGCGAAGCGCCACCTCGACTTTTTCCACGGAAACCTTTTTTGTGCCACTGTAGAGTTTCGAAAGAAGATGATACGCACCATTCTCCCACGCCCAATAGGGATAACGCGCCAAGATCTCAAGCACCAGCACCTTCGGCAAAGACCGCGGTTTTCCGTAAAGCACGTCGAATTGCCAGAACATGAGTTTGAGGATCAGATTCGCCGGAAGCTTCGGCGTCGCAAGCGTCCGCGCCTCTTCCGCCTTCAGGTCCAGCGTTTTCCCCATCGTATATTCATAAGCAGCCATGGAAACCTCCTGATTTTTTGTTAAATGTAAAAGCTCCAACACCCTCGAAACGATTTTTCCAGGGGATAATCGTTCTTTTCCAAAACGATCACTTTATTTTTGGATCCGAATCGTAAAAATAGAACGTTTGACGGGGGGAACATCCTTTTCCCACGACCGCATATATTCGAAAGTAATCTGGGTCTCCACCGGCTGAAGACCTTGGAGCGTCCAAAGGTCCTTACCCCCGGCACCGATTAGGTTGGTTTTCTTGGCGCTATGCTTGATCTCCACAACCTTCAATACATTTTTATCCAAGGCTTGGGCAAGCTGCCAGCTATAACCCGTGGCGGGGTTCGACTCCAACACAATAATGAATTCACGACCCACGCCGATCTTGATCGCTTTTCTGGGATCGCTGTATTCCGGAAGATCTCCCGTACGCGCCCCAATCTGCAACTGGCCGCTTCGCGCTTGAAAATAAGTAAATAGCGCCATAGATACTGCGGTTGTAATTAAAACAACGATGATCCGCCGCTTCATCAAGATCCCCTTCTGAACTATTTCCAAGTTGAACAGTAATAGTATAGTCCCGGCAACCGTCCCATAAAACAAAAAAGGGTCGCGCCAACTTTTGGACGCAACCCTGTTTTAAAAAACCGCTCCGAATCCATTAATCGACTTGTTGAGCCGTAAGAAAAATGGATTTTTCAAGTGCCGCAAAAAAATCCTGATAGATTTTAGGATCTTCAATGGCCTTCAACCCGTATTGGGCATTGGCACGGACCAAAAGTTGTTTCACATTCCGCGCCTTCACCGTCACAGAGATCTTAACCACTGTAATTCCAGAAAATTTCTGCCCCGTCACCGTCCCGAGATCCAGGCTTGAATCCTGTATCAAAAAATCAAGATCTTGCAAGGTATTGATCACGCTTCCCGCACGCGCACTTTTTCCCATCCGGCACAATACTGATATGACCGATCTCGCCGGCAACACATCCGGCTCCTTCATAGAGTCGTTTATGGATAATGATCCCGCCGCCAATGCCCGTGCTCACCGTAATATAAACAAGGTCTTGAGTCCTCTTGCCGGCACCGAAAAGTTGTTCGCCCACGGCTGCTGCATTCGCGTCATTGGCAAAATACACGGGCAGACCGGTGGCCTTCATAAGGATGCGTTTTAGGGGGATGCCCGTCCATCCGGGAAGATTCGGAGAGCGCGGGAGTGTTCCTTTTGAGGAATTCACAGCACCCGGACAGCCAACCCCAACGCCAAGGATCTTTTTAGGAGAAATGCCCGAGTGGAGGATCACGGCTCGGAGATTTAACGCGAGCTCTTTAACGCAACCCCGAGTTCCCGAGCCTGTTCTTGTGGGGATCTCTCGTCGCGCGAGGATCTTCCCTTTTTCAGTTCCCAGCACGATCGAGATTTTTGTTCCCCCGATGTCAACACCGATCGCATATTTCATATGCGACGTAATCTATCAGTTCATAGGTGCTTGTGCAATTGAGATAAACTGCTATAATGTCGCCCTTCTTGAAATCCTTCCTGCGTGGGCAGGTAGCTCAGTCGGTAGAGCAAGGGACTGAAAATCCCTGTGTCGGGGGTTCAATTCCCTCCCTGCCCAGATTTTCCTATGAACTCCTCTTATTGAAAATCTGAACGACCCTCCTTTAAAAACACAAAAGGACAGTTCCAAAATCTCGGAACTGCCCTTTTCGTTCTCACTCTGCTACCCAAAATAGCATCGGGTGCGGCAGAAAGATCTTTTATTGCGTCAGCTCTGTCAAAATATTTCCGAACAGCACGTTTCCTTCAAATCCAAAAACCGGCGAGGCCTTAAGGGAGGTCGCCTGTTGATAAACCGACGAAGAGCTCGATGAGTCCGCTTGGGATCTTGCGCTCACGAGTGAACGCTTCGCAGATCTCGATCTGATCTTTTTTGGGGACGATGACACGATCGGAGAACTTTGGAGTGATGCTGAAGAAAGCGCCGAGGATGTCTCCGCTTCCACAGAGCTCTCCGCCACACTCGCCGAAGAGAGCGAAGGGAGTGTCTTGGCGGGAAGAGGATCAATGCCAATGGGACCATCCCACCGCGGACCATCCACCATACCACTCAAAAGCACTTCTTTCCCATTCACCTTGGCTGTGAGCTCAATATAAAAAGCCCAAGAGGGACAACCGCTCCCGAGACAAACCACGCCAGCCTCGATTTTATTCAGAGTCACAATATCTTCCTGAGATATCCCGAAATGGCTCAACACATAGGGGAGGACATACGCCGGTATTGACGGCAGCATCGGCTCCGTCTCATATTGCCGGGCACTATCCAGCAATTGTTCCAGAGAAGCATATTGAATTTCTTTCGTCCTGCCATCAGACAACGTGATCAAGGCGCTTCCGTTATTGATCGCGATTGTTGAAAGCAGATTTCCGGTGGCATCGGTGCGAGCGATCTCATAAAGCACTATCCGAGCAGGTACTGGCACACAATCTGCTGTGCCACCGATCGGACAAATATTGATCGCGGGAGACCTAATGTAATTAAATTGACTCGTCAAGATCACGTTCCCGTCCGCATCCTTATCCGTCACGGTCTGGATGTGCTGTTGGCCGTCTTCCATGACGATCAACGTAACTTCGCGCGAGGCAACGCCGTTCACGGGATGGTGATAGACGATCGAAGCCGTAATGGGCAACTTCTTGTTCAAGACAAGATCCTCCTTGCTGTACTGCGGATACATGTATTGAATCGTTTCCATCACTTCGTGACAGGGTGCTTTGTCGCACACATAGCCCGGATTCTCGTCATAGATTGTCACCGAGGCAATGCGGTTGGTCCCCAAAGTGTACTGATACATAACCTTCGGGCAGGCTTCGCCGGGATGGCAAACAGGTCCCTCCAACACCGTTTGCATCTCATAACTCATCTCGTACGAATATTGTTTGCTCTGAAATGTTCCTGAGACCAGGTAATAAAATGGTGTTTCATAGCCATGCTTCTTTGTCAGACCCAATTGGAATTGGAGGGCGACAGGCAGCCTCGTAAGCCAAAGCGGATTGAGCATATTTACCGTTCCTGCGGGCGCAGTCACACTCGGATCGATCGTGACAGTCGCAGTGAGGTGCTCCAAATCCACGGTGACCACGATCTTACCGTCTTTGATCAGTTGATCCAGCTCCAGTTTGGAAAACCCAAACGTGTTAAGCAATCCGGAGACAACACTCACCTTGATCGCTTTGACCTCCGGAGTTTCGATCTCGTAAGGCTGGCCTTTCCACTCAAAATGGATCGTATTGTTCTTATCCACTTCCGTAATATGCAGCTCCGCCATTGCCGTCAAGATATCCTCGGTTGTGATCAATTTTGTTGTGCAGAGGCCCTGATCGCAGACTGTATTCAGGGCCGTCAGAATATCCCGTAGACCATTCACAAGCAGCGGCACATCCAGGTTCTCGATCGCATCGTATTTTGCACTGATAACGGTCGAAGCAAGCGCCGGCTCTTTCAAGTCTGTATCTGACGCTTCCAATTTGATCACTACCTCGCGGAGCAATCCGGGTTTCAAAACCTTCGCGGGATCCGAAACCGTGATCTTCCAATACGCAGGCTCTCCCGCCACTTTGCACTCAGCCCCTTGAGGACACAAAGTGCTGGGAACAAATTCTGGTTTCACATCGAATCCCTTAAATACACCTCTCAATTGATGCACATACGCCCGCACCGCAGCAGGAAGCTGCAGGCTCTCGCGGAAAAGATCCGCGTCCACCTCGTTGTTGTCATTGATAACAGATGCTTCGAGTTCCTGGATCATCGACGGGATCAATTCGAACAACCGGAAACGACCCGATGTCCAGTCAAGGTTCGCTTCGATCCGTCCTAATTCAATGTAATCAAGCCGAACTTCTGAGACTAGGCTTGAACTCAACATTGTTTTGGAAGCATTCATCATTCCTCCCACATCCACACCGCTTCCGGGGGCCATCGTGCGCATATCCAGAAGCCCGAGGAGCAGTTCCGGATCCACCGGCGTGATCTGCAAAGCGTCTTTTTCAACAACATCAAGACCGACGAGATCGTTGCGGCTAATCCCGGTAATCCTCAGAAGATCTCCGAGCGTAAATGTCCCGACTTGGGAGGGCAGATCGGTCCCGTCGATTGGCTTTTCCGTAAAGAGAGACTGCTTGAGTCCCCCGCCCCAATAATCAACGTAGATCCGCATATACCTGAAATCGTTATACTGCCAAATGTTCTCCCCAGCACTGATCATCTCACTAAATTTCTTCATCAACTCAGGATCCAGCTTGTTTTCCCGGTAAAGTGTCATCAGGATCTCATCCAGGACCTTGGCATCAAAAGTGACCTGGCGTCCTTTGACGGTCACGCTCAATTTCCCAGAAAAAAGTTGGGCTTCATAAACTCCCATAAATTTCGCCCACACTTCCTGAGCCTTGTTCGAGGCGTCCTTGCCCAGCACAAGAATCGTGGCCTTGAGGCCCAAATAATAATCGTTGATCTCCTTGAGCTTATCCACCGGCAGGGCACCATTGACACGCAACCCATTGATGAATCTTTCCGCTTCCGGCAATTTCTGGTCAAGGAGAACCTGCAAACGTCTCTCGGCACGACTCTGATCCGTCTTTTGAAGTTCCTGGATAAAAAGATTCATATCCAGTTCATATTGCCCCACTGTATTGGGCGCAAACACAAACTCGCCATATTTCACGACCAGCCGGGCAAAAAGCACGTCCATGCCGAACTGAGTCGGACGCTGAGTCAGATCGAGATTCGGGATCGGATTCCATATCGCGACACCCCGCACAGGCACATTTTCCGACAAGCTGGAAACCTTGTACCCAGCGTCAGAGACCATCGAATCCATCGCCAAAAACAATGTGTCTTCATAGACGATTTCTTCTTTCGGAGACTGGACGGCAGGATGCTCGACCAGATACTTTTCGATCGCTCCGATAAAAATAGCCCTGTTCTCCGGCGTGATCCGGAAATGGGCCGTTTGACCGTTGATAACGACCTCCAGGTCTCTGTGAATCAGGATTTCTTCCCGGAGGTCTTTCATTTTCCCGTAAAGGCTGTTGATATATTTTTCAAGGTCGACTTGCAACGCATCGTCCTTTTGACCGCTCAAGAAATCATTCATCATGGAAACAAGACCGATCTTCACGTCGTCCATGATCGAAGACATATTCTCGAGATCTTTCAGGGTAAAGGAAGAACGTTTGAGATAGGCTTCAAGCTCGGTCCTTTTCTGAAAATAAAGCGAATCGGCCTGTGCTTTGACCCATGTGACGGCTTTATCTTTATCCGCCACAAGTTCCACAAGCCGCTGGACATCCACCACACCGTTTTTAATGACTTCGCCCGCATAACGTTCCACCAACAACACCGCAAGCTCCATATAACCGAGCTCCGAGATCTGCGACACGATCTGGACATACTCGGAGTTACGGGGCAGAACGATCATCTGCTCCCCCAAATAGTTCTCGAGCTTGTTGAGACCACGGATATCGGACACACTGATCCCATAAAGTCGTGCGAAATGATGAGCCGCGATCGAATCGCCGAATTCGGCTTTGAGGCGAACGATGAGCGCGTCTGTGATCGCCTTGGCCGGGACCACGACACTTTGACCGTTGATCGAGATCACGAGATTGGCAGCTCCGACGATGGAGACGAACAGATCAAAAACCTTTTCCTGGAAAATGATGCTGACTTGATCTTCCGTCGCGATCACGTCCTGTCTTTCATGCTTCCCGGCCTTTTCTTCCATGAAGGCAATGAGGTCCGCGCGCAATTGCAGTACTTTTTCGTGAAGCGCCTGGATCTCCGCAAGGGTATACGTTCCCTTCTTCAGGCCATTCAGTTCATCCGCCACGGCCTGGACGCGTTTCTTGGCTTCGGCAATGATCGCCTGCTGCATGGCCAGGACACCTTTGATGTATTTGCGCAATGCTTCAGGATCGATTTCATTCTTGCCTTGCGCATTAACAAAAATCACACCGTTCAGTTCGGAAGCGCGGATGTTATCCGTCCGGCTTAATCGCTCAACGATGTTGACCACCAACTGGATCCGTCCCAAAACGCTCAGTTGAGTGGACGGCATGACCTCTCTCCCACGAAAATAGAAGTATTGATAAGAGGAACCGGCAGCCGCGAGCTCTGTCTTTTCAAAATCCTCGGGAACCAATCCTGGGAACAATTCCGAGTCAAAATTCTGGTCCCACGGAAAATTGGAGATATTCAAAATCTGCTGTACGGGAACCGTGATGCCGTTGACTTCCAGCGTTTGAATATTGCCAACCATGGAATTGAATTGATTCCGTACCGAATTCAAGTTGTCGGTGGCATACACGTTGTAATTGATCCAATACTCCAGGTTCCCTAGCTCCTCATCGGAAAGGTTCTTCGAGAGTGCGGACAATTGGTCGTTCAACGCCTGGTGATACTGGACAAAAATATCGCGTAGTGCGAGAAGATCCTGGATCGTCCGGACATTGATCTGCCCCATGGCTTGAAGGGCGCCCTGGCTCAGGGATTGAACTGTTTGATAGATCCTGGTTTCTAACACCTCACCCAACGGCACCGGCAAATAAACGCCTTTCGTAAGACCGGCTGTCAACAGGTCCGCGTCGCCGGTCCCTAATTTTTGGACAAGCTGCGGAATCAGGCTGAAAAGGATCTCCGCCGCTGCAATGCGCTGGGATTCCCAGCTGTTGTTATAGTTGTAAAAGTTAAAGGATTGGAGCGTCGCCATCGCTTCGGGAGACAGGAGCTCGGCCAACATCCCCTCATCGATCCCGTTCATCCTCAAATAGCCACTGCGAAGAAAATCCCCGTAATAGCGGATCGATGTAGCATTCAGGATCTTGCCGAGAACATTTTCATTGATCTGGCGGGGATTGATGACGACGGTATTGCCGTCATTTAAGGTAACGGTGATGCTGACATTATCGACGACTTTATTGAAAGCGGCGATCAAGGCCTGATAACGTGCATTGACCCGCGCGGTCACTTCGTTGGTCGTATCATAGATCACATTGACCAACAAAGGCTGAAAGCGACTATTGAGTTCCGCCTTCACGGCCGCTAAGATGCTTTTCATGTTGGCATAGTCCGCCATTGTGAAGGTTTTCTGATTAAGAAAAGCCTCCATCTCTGCAGTCTTAGCGGCAAGATACTCCTCGGCCCGGCCTAGCGCCAGCTCCAGGTCATAGCTGATCAAAAGCCTGAAACGGAGTCTGTCAAAATTGACAGTTCCGTTGGCGTTAATCGTTTCCTTCCATGTCTTAAGGAACACTTCCAAGAGCTCAAAGCGTTTGGCCGGATAAGAAAAATAAACGGCACTGCCAGCGTCGCTTGGCGTCTGCGCGGGATCCAGGAAACTGCGCAGATCAAGTGAGCCGAGCTGGTTATAATACGCGGACGAGATCAAACCGCTAAAAACGGACGGATCGATCTGCTTCGCGACACCGGGATAACGGAGAAGATTCGCCAGATCGTAAGGCAGGCCATTCGTGAATCCATCCAGTTCCGCGCGGGAGACACGGATCTCCTGACCATCGATCACATACACCATATCCGAGACGTTCAGGGCATTATTCAACTGCTGCCAAATTTCGCCGTAGGAGAGGGTGTATTTCTTCCCCCACATGAGTTCCTGGGTGATGCTATTGATCAACAGATCCTTAAAAACGGATTCGCCTTTATACTGCCCGAGTTCGACTGCAATCTGTTTACCGAGCTCACTGTTCAATTTCGCGATCTCGGCAAGAACCGCATGGATCTTTTCGAGAGTCAATGGACCATCCGGAATATGGACCTGGTTCGCCTCAAAAACATTTTTTGCGATCTGCATGACCTTGTCAAAAACCGGTTTGGTGCCGTCGACAGAGCGTAGGAAATCCTCATCCACGACGAGAACTGGACCTTCCTGATGCGCGATGACAATGCCCTGTTCGGAATATTTGCGAACGAGCCGATCAAGAAGTGTCAGATTGCCCAAAGGCGACAAGAGATCAAAAACAGGGATCCCCGGTCCTGTCCCGATCTTCCGCGAATTAATGTAAGCCTCGAAAGTTTCCAGACCCGCCATGTCCTCTTTGCTGATCCCCGCCAGGCGAGTCAGATCGATAACCCCCGACTGATCCATCATCCGGAAACGCTGGATGATCTGCGCCACGGTATCCGCGGTATTTCTGATGATCATTTCGCGGCCGTCCTTGAGAACGATCTTCAAGGGCTTCGAAGCCACGATCTGGTCACTCTGATTCAGATAATTATTGAATTTCTTGATCCACTCTGCTCTTTGATCCAGCGGTAGCGCCTCGACCGCAGCTTTCAGCGCGGCTTGCATGTCCCGCATCTTGGCGACATCTTCAATAGTAATAGGAGTTTTTTCATCCCCAAAACTATTCAACAAGTCAAAAGCGCCTACAAAAAGTGTCGCCAAGTCTTCGGACAGCGTTAGCTTTCCATCCTGATCAAGGGTGATTTTGTATTCTTTGCCGTTTAGGGTCACGGTATCTTGGGCCGGAAAATCGACGGCGGTTTGCGCCCACGTGCTTTGATCGTAGAAAATGAGCCGGTAGCCGTCATTCACCCAATTCCCGGTTGCGTCAGAATGCCAGTACTCCTGGTAATAAACGGTCTGGCCGTTCGTCTGTTGGCCATTCACGAGTTTGATATCATTCGTCTCGCCGCTTAACACATCCGGTGCGCCCCGGACGATGAACACATGATTCGCAGTGTCATAAACCGCCTTGGCCGTCATCGTGTTGTCCGCATTCCGGGTGTATGCCACCTGATGCGTGTAATTCCAGCGGTCCCCGTTTCCGCCCACATAAACCATCATGCTTTTGGCCGCGGCGTTGATCCCGGCAATATCCTGACGGAACCAAACCGCGAACGAATCGATCCCTTCAGCAGACGCATAAGTCCATGTGTTTTTCGCCGCATCGCGGAGCCAGTAATAACCACTCGTGTGGCGGACATTGCTGTAGTCATACCATTCCGAAGCGCTTATTTCGGAAATGAGATTGCCTTTTTCATCGTAGGCATAAAAGTTTTCGGAATGGGTGGATACCCCCAGGAACATGGGCGGCATTTTTATGGCATCCCCTGTTGAAATATCAACAGAAATATCAAGCCCCGGATCTTTGACGACTGGAACATCGCGAACAATAATCGGGACGTCATTCAGGATCCATTTTCTCGGCGAGCCATACTGAAAGACTTTCGAAGAGCTCAAAAGCGTCTTGCCGTTTTTTTGGATATAAGTCTCCTGGCCATAGGAATTACTCCACGCGTTATTGTTCGCCCAGCTCCTGGCCGCGAGATTCCCTTGGTTGTCATAGCTGTACCAAGACTCGGACTCCGAACGGTTGGAGGGATAGGGTTTAAAAGATTCTACTGGGCTGTTTGGATCATCGGAACGGGTCAAGTCATACTCGTAGTAAATCATGCCGTCATTTTCACTCCAGCTCTTTTCGTGACTGACCAGAGTCTTCCCGTTGATCTGGACATAATCGATCGTCCCGCCGGATTTGGACGAGAATCCACGCCAGATCGCAAGACATTTCTCGTAATCACATCCTCCGTTGGAATTACTTTCGTTATACCAATCCTTCCGGGTCAGTTGTCCTTGCGGGTCATAGGCATAAGTTTCCTCGGAAGAATTCCACAGGTCTCCGGTCTTTGACTGAAAACTCTGGAGATAAAGCCCGCCGTTCTCATTTTTTTCAAATTGAAGTGTCCAGATCGAGTCATCTTTGGTCACAAGAATGACGGAATTCGTGCGCGCGTCAAAAAAGCCCTTGTATTCCTGATCGCCCCACGTCACCGTTGCAATGCCACGATCATTGATCTTCACGGAAAGCTGACGCCCCGAATTCGGATCCGTAATGACCGTTGTATCCTTGGGAGCCACTACGGTCGAAATTGGCAGAGGCGTTTTTTCTTGCAGAGTATTTGCAGACTGCAGAACAACTTCCTTTTTGGTTTCAGGAGTCGCGGGAGATAAAGGATTTTCATTAAGTTGAAACGCCGTGCTATCAACAAAAGTGACGGCCTGTTGTGCGGGAGCCGGTTTCGTGGCTACCGCCGGGTTTGCCAGAGCGTCGACGGAACTAGACACACTCCGTGCCCGCAGTTCATTTGCAGGCGTGCTAACCGCCCAGCCTGTGGGCACGATCTGTAAAAATGAGAACACAACAACAAGACTCCAGGTCACAATTTTTTTAGGCTCTACGGTTTTGAGCGTTTGCATTTTAGTTCCCTCCTTGGGATGTTCGTTTTTTTGTACTGCATTCCGGGCAATGACCAAAGGAATATTGGTAAGCAATACTTGTAGAGATCAAGACACACCCGCAATCCGAGCAATGATGGATTTTATGAGGATTCATACTAGGAAAAGCAGCCTCGGAGTGTTGGGCGATCAGAACCCGGGCCCACCAGGGCAATGTCGCGGCGGTCAATCCGACTTTTCCGACTTTTTCTTTATTTTCTTCTGCCTGTATCGTTTGGTTTTTCATTTTCTTTTCCTCCTAGCAAGAACATGCCTGAGAGTAGTCATATTTTTCGAGCTTCCTCAGGAAAATTTCACTTTTACAGGACACGTATAATACCGAATTTTTCGGCAAATCCGGCGCATCGCGAAAAATGATGGTGTGACAGTGAGCGCAACCATAAACACAAGAACCGCTCGCTGCGGGAGAGACCACAGCAAAGGCTTTCACGGTCATCACCCTCGCCCACCAGAACAGCCTCACCACGGCGAACTCCGCTTTTCCTTCCAACTTTTCCATTTCTACCGTTTCATTTTTCATTTTCTTTTCCTCCCAATAAGAGCATGCCTGAGGAAAGAGAAAAGGGCGAAGGAATAGCGACAAGCGGTCGAAAAGAGGGGTCAAGCGGTCAAAATCAGACTACAAACTACCAGCCCCCGAGGAGGGTTTTGAGGCCTTGGGCGTAGCGGCGCGACAGGGGGATCTTGGTACGTTTGGGATCTTTGAGAGTGATCTCGAAATTCCCACTAAAAAGGGGCGCAACCTTCTCGACCTTACCGACATTCACGAGATAGGCTTTATGGGTCTGCGCAAATTGCGAAGCGTCCAGATTATCGAGAAGCTCTTTGAGCGTGCTCCTCACGATCAGTTCTCCCGATTCCTGATAGGCAAAAACTTCGGAGAGACGAACCTGGAAATAAAGCACTTCCGCCGGATCCAGCACGATCCGCTCCTTGGAATTCCTCCGGTGTCCCGCAAGTTTTTTGAGCATCCCCTTTCGGATCAGGGTATCTTCCAATGCGATCAGCCGGTCGCGGAACCCCCCACCGCCCTTCAGGACATCCTTGAGCCGGTTCAGGGCCTTTTGGATGCGTTCCGGCTGATAGGGTTTCAGAACATAGTCGATGGCGCTCAGATCAAAAGCATCCATGGCGTACTCGTTGTGAGCCGTCGCAAAAACGACACGCGGAGGATGCTCCCATTGCGCGAGCCGGCTTGCTACCTCAAGACCGTTCAGACCGGGCATATCAATGTCTAGAAAGATCGCTTGCGGATCCTGAGACTCGACCAAGCGAAGTGCTTCTTCACCATTCGCGGCAGTCCCAACCACCTGGCATTCTTTGTCCGCGAGCACCAGCCGTTTCAGCGCCTCGGATGCTAAAGGCTCATCATCCGCAATTAAAATCCTGATCATGAAATTTTCTCCATACTAAGCGGTATCACCACCGTAACCCGCGTTCCTTCCCCAATGGCGGTCTTGAATACCAGGGACGCTTCAGTCCCGTAATGGCGCTTAAGCCGTTCATGAATGTTCCTCACCCCGATGCCGAGACCTTTCACTTCCGTTTTTTCTCCTCGAAGCATCCGTTCAAAGAACAAGGGATCCTCTCCGGCACCATTATCCGTGATCTCCACTTTCAAGGATCCAGGAGCATCTTCCAGATGGATCCGGACCCATCCCCCCGCGGTTCTTTTCTGTATCCCATGACGAACCGCATTCTCCACAAGCGGCTGAAGAATGAGAAGCGGTATTTTGGCCAGCCAGGTCGCTTCCGCGATCTTATATTCCTGGATCACCTGAAGACGCTCCTGAAAGCGTGCCTTCTCGATCTCGAGATAGTCTTCTATAAAAGAGATCTCTTCACGCAAAGTCGCTGTTTCATGCTCGCGCTTGAGCGTGTGCCGGAGAAAATCCGCAAGCTTCAGGATAAGTCCCTGCGCGCCCAAGGCGTTTTCACGAGTGCAGATCGCGGAGATGGTGTTCAGGGCATTAAAGAAAAAATGAGGCCGGAGTTGCGCCTGAAGAAAAAGAACTTTTGTTTTCAAAAGTTCTTCCTGATCGGCCCGGCGTTTTTCTTCTTTAAGAATTCCGGAAACGACCGAGGAGAACACCGCGACACCACCACCTTCCAGGAGCGCAAGAAAACCAATGCTTAAAACAAGATAAAGCCCGCCTACGGCATCCCGCATCGGAAGATAGACCAGAAGGCCATGGGCAATACCCGCTAAAAATCCCGCGATCCAAACCATCCGGCCGGCAATCATGGGGTTTTTCATTCTACGGCCCCAAAAAGCTCCGAGAACCCCAGCGATCAGCACTGCGGCAGGATACACCCATATCCCCGGTTTCAAGAACCAGCGAAAAAGTGCCAAGAGAATACCAGCGCCTAGCCCGCCGATCCATCCACCCCAAAAACCGCAAAGGACAGCCATGACCACCTGAATGTCAAAAAAAGCCCAAGAGGATTCGCCGTAGCGGCTGAGATCAAAAAATGAGAACAGAATTGCCAAAACACTTCCGAGGATCGCGATGCGCCAAGCTCCCGTCCGTCCGGCATTTTTAAACCCTTTCCGGGAACGAAACCAACGGCCAAAAATGAGCCCCAAAAGCGCGAGCACAGCATACCATTGGAAAATTCCCAGATAGATCTCGAGCCACTCCAAACGAAAACGGCCCTGAAGTTCCTTGGGCCGGTTTTGACGCACGAGATCCAATTCATTTAAGACATCGTCCAGCACCGTCTCGGCGCGGTCAAAGTCATTTTTCAGGAGGGCTTCGCCGGCGAGGCGAATCCGAGGCAGAAGCTTGAACACATCCTCACGCGCGAGATGCATTTCCTCGGACAGCGTGATGGCTTTTTCGTACTTGGAAAGGGTTTCTTCTTTAGTGGCAGCGTGACTGGACGGGATGAGGCAGACGAGACTAAAAAAAAGACTGAGAACAAAAAAGTTGGTTTTTAGAAGTTTCAAGAACGCCGTCCCTTTAAGGCCGGCGATTACATCTGCCGGACTAGTTCGAAAGCCCCTTCATCCCCCGGAAGCGGTAGGAACATTTCCATGACCTTTCCCTTGTATCGGATCAGCCCCTCTCCCGCTTTAGCGCGCAGGCAGATCTCTCGGACCTTGGCACGAGCGGCGAGATAACGCTCCGCACGGATTTTCGTCAGATGGCGTCCATAAAAAAGCCACCGGATGAAGGGATGCAGTTTTTGAGGCGGGTTCAAAAGCTCAAAGGTCTTGGCCGTCTCGCGGTTCAAAACGACCGAACCGAGCACTTGATAATTCTGCGATACCACCCGGTCCACTTCCCGGGATAAAACGGGACGCTCCGCAGGAAGGACCTCGGGGGATTCCTCCGCTGAAAAGATTTTTGCCTCAGGAAGGGACGCATCTTCGGTCATCCTCTCACGAACCTTCTGGACACTGTCCGCAGCGTACCGCGCAAATCGCTGGATCAAGTTCTCGGAAGGCGTCAACGCAGGACTTCCTGCGCGCGGGGTATCCGATAACCCTTGACCCAAGATGTTGCTGACATTCTCGAGAGTTTTGAAGGCGGTCGTTCTTTTGTCCTCAACACTTGTGTCCTGCGTGACCCTGGTAACGATCGTTTTTTCGTTCGTTGATTCTACGTTCAAGGACTTTGAATTCGCCTCAAAAAAAGCATCGAGAGCGACCTTGGCCTCTTCATATTTGTGGATCTCATCACTCAATGCGTCCTGCATTCCCACGGATTTTTCGGAGGAGTTCCCGCTTTGCGCTTTCATATCATTCAAAGCCATGTCAATCAATTCATCCACACGCACGAGAACTGCCACGGATTCTTCCTCGGTCAATGTCTGCGAAGTTTCACCGGACTTTTTGTCTGACACACTAAGAGGAGAATCATTTCCGGATATCGGAGGAAGATCTTGACCGGTGGTGGATGATTCCGTCCCAGGATCTTGAGTGGTGGAGGGCTCATCCTTTTCTGAAAGGGCGGGAACTTCGCGATTATAAATTTGGGTGGCTGTGCTCCCCCATTGTGTCCCATCTCCCGCGAACCCGGCTGGCGGCATGATCATGATCACGCATATCGCCATCGCTAAAACATTCCATTTCACCGAATGCCCCATGGTCTCTTTTACCCTTTCTTGATTTGATCTACTATCCAATAAGACGTTAACATGCACTAAAGACTTTATCAATGTCCTTTATGGAATGCCTTTATAGCAAAAAATAGCATTTATGGCATATTATAACTTCTCTGCATTCTAAAACGCTATCCTTGCTTAAACAGATATTTTAGAACTTCAGAAACTATCTTTGCGAATACAGTTTTTGGGTTAACAGGAATAAGACGGAAAGGCGCATAGGATTTGCGCCAGGCCAAAGCTGGGACGTTTTTTGGATCAGTGCCCCGAGTGGTAGGGCTGGCGGTGAAGGATGGTCAGCGCCCGGTAGATCTGCTCTGCGGCAACCATGGTGGCGAGTTCATGCGGCAAGGTCATAGGCCCAAAGCTCCAACGCAAGGATGGCTGCATCTCGTCCAGCGCCTGATCCGTGAACCCGTCTGAGCCCCCGATAACGATTTCAAGAACCTGCGTGCCGGAGTTCATGCATTTTTGAAGCTCGTCGGCCAGATTCTCAGAAGCAATCGCCTTACTCTTCCTCCCTCTTTCGCACACCCAAATGCAGGACTTTGTCTTGGAGGGATAAGCGCCGACCTCGCAAGGCAAGTAATGCCCGATCCTTTCCGTATATTCCCGGACCAAAGAAAAGGCATTGGAAGATTTGAATGCCTTAACCGGAGCTTGCGCGGGTTTGAGCCAGGCTAAAGAAAAACGGATACGCATAGAGTAGGCCTTCCTTTCTGTGTACCAGTATCAACTTTTCCACCGTTTCTTCAATAATTTTTCTTCTCAGCGCATCCAAAATACCATTAGAATACAACATGGCCATAAAACAAATTTCTAGGATCGACCGCATCTATTTGGATAAAAATGCCGCGCGGGCGCCTCTTGCCAAACGCATCCTGCGAACCCTCCGGGGCATTCCGGTCACGCGGGTGACCGACAAAAACGCCTTTCTCCGGAACATAGAAAAAACACCGCTCAGTGCCGGCAAGAAAAAACTCTGGCTCACGAACTTTAAGGGAGCCTTCCTCAAACCTTGTCCCGCCACGGGAAGCGATTATCTTTGCTGCCAATACAGGGTCCTTAACGCGCAGACCCACTGCCCATTGGATTGCACTTATTGCATCCTGCAGAATTATTTGAATGTCCCTGTGATCACGGTCTATGTAAACGTCGAAAACATTTCCCGGGAGATCGACGCCCTGATCGCAAGCCAGCCCAGGCGTCTTTTCCGGATGGGCACGGGAGAACTGACCGACAGCCTCGCACTCGACCGGTTAACGCAGTTGAATGAAGGCCTGATCCGCCACGTCCTCGGTAAGAAAATGATCCTGGAGATCAAAACCAAGACCACTACAATCGATCATTTGCCGCATATTCCGAAAAGCAATGTTCTCGTCTCCTGGTCGATGAATCCTGATGCCTTCATCCGGACGGAGGAACATAAGGCCGCCTCTTTGGGAGCACGTTTGAAAGCGGCGCACAAGGTGCTCAAAAAAGGATATCGCCTGGGCTTTCATTTCGACCCCCTCCTCATGCTGCCAGGCTGGGAAGAACAATACTCGACACTCCTTGAAAAGCTGACCTCGACTGTCCCGGAAAAAGAAGTGATGTGGATCAGCCTGGGTAGTCTGCGCTTTCCACCTTCACTAAAAAAGATCATCGAAGAACGCTTTCCAAAAACGGGCATTACGACGGCGGAATTCGCCAAAGGCCTCGATGGAAAAATGCGCTATTTCCGGCCCGAACGTGTCAGGCTCTACCAGCATATCTACGCCGGGATCCGGAAGCGCTGGAAGAATGTCTTTGTCTATTTTTGCATGGAGAATAAAACGGTCTGGAAGGATGTGATGGGCTTCGCTCCGGAACATAACGGACAACTGGATTCTCTATTCCACGAGAGCATTGCCCGAAGATTTCCGGACCTGGACCTTCCGACGGTTCAGCCCAGTAACTACTTGGAGGAACGCTCTTAAACCACCGTCCACAAACGGGTGGCTAACCCCCGATCGGATTTCCGCCGACACAACCGTTCGCGGTTCCAAGACCAACCTCTGAGCCCCGCACGATGACCCCTGTTTGGTCCACACAATAATAATTAATCCCCGTCACATTCGGCATCAGAACTTTTGCCTCTACCGAATAGGTCTCGCTAGTCCCGCCCAACGCATAGAGGAAAATATAGCCATGCTTGTTCCCGGGATTTTCCCAGGTCGCATCGAGAAAATTCTCGTTAATAAGCGTTTGAATGTTCGGCGCATAGACCGGAGGGTTCCGAACCGTACGATAGCTTTCATTCGCGACGCCAAAAGAACGCAGATCAGCGCGAATCAATTCTTCGTTGGCATTGAGCCTCACCCTCGAAAAAATCGGCAGCCCGATCGCGACCAAAATTCCGATCACAAGAAGCACGATCATGAGTTCCACCATCGTGAATCCGTCCGAAAAGGGCTTCTTAGAGGAGTTTCCCATGAGCCCTTTATCGACCCAAAATGAAAGGCGCTTAACCGACAGAGACTCGTTCCTTAACGGAAAGCATCGCTCGCTCAGGATTGCGAAAGACGTTCGATCTCTTCGAGGGAATGATTCATGTGATCCCGCTCGTCAAGACCCACACGGCGGACGAGATCCGCCAGAGACTTCTGCTTGGGGTAATGTCTGAACCAGAGGCAATCCACCGGATCGTTCTCAAACTCGGGGTGTTCCTTGGCATAGAGCATGTATTCGTGTTCGGCGTGGGATTCAAATGCGGCGTTCATGTCAAACGACCAGACGGGATTCAGCCAGTACATGATGCGGGTGATTACGAAATAAACCAGGGTCATGGCTTTCGGAATGAGGAAATGCCGGATCCAGCAGAGTTTGATCCCCTTCTGATGGCAAAGATCCGCCCAGAGGAGCATGTGCCACTGTTCGTTATCCTGCGATTCGCGGCCCATTTGGATATGGCGAAGCGCCACCTCGACTTTTTCCACGGAAACCTTTTTTGTGCCACTGTAGAGTTTCGAAAGAAGATGATACGCACCATTCTCCCACGCCCAATAGGGATAACGCGCCAAGATCTCAAGCACCAGCACCTTCGGCAAAGACCGCGGTTTTCCGTAAAGCACGTCGAATTGCCAGAACATGAGTTTGAGGATCAGATTCGCCGGAAGCTTCGGCGTCGCAAGCGTCCGCGCCTCTTCCGCCTTCAGGTCCAGCGTTTTCCCCATCGTATATTCATAAGCAGCCATGGAAACCTCCTGATTTTTTGTTAAATGTAAAAGCTCCAACACCCTCGAAACGATTTTTCCAGGGGATAATCGTTCTTTTCCAAAACGATCACTTTATTTTTGGATCCGAATCGTAAAAATAGAACGTTTGACGGGGGGAACATCCTTTTCCCACGACCGCATATATTCGAAAGTAATCTGGGTCTCCACCGGCTGAAGACCTTGGAGCGTCCAAAGGTCCTTACCCCCGGCACCGATTAGGTTGGTTTTCTTGGCGCTATGCTTGATCTCCACAACCTTCAATACATTTTTATCCAAGGCTTGGGCAAGCTGCCAGCTATAACCCGTGGCGGGGTTCGACTCCAACACAATAATGAATTCACGACCCACGCCGATCTTGATCGCTTTTCTGGGATCGCTGTATTCCGGAAGATCTCCCGTACGCGCCCCAATCTGCAACTGGCCGCTTCGCGCTTGAAAATAAGTAAATAGCGCCATAGATACTGCGGTTGTAATTAAAACAACGATGATCCGCCGCTTCATCAAGATCCCCTTCTGAACTATTTCCAAGTTGAACAGTAATAGTATAGTCCCGGCAACCGTCCCATAAAACAAAAAAGGGTCGCGCCAACTTTTGGACGCAACCCTGTTTTAAAAAACCGCTCCGAATCCATTAATCGACTTGTTGAGCCGTAAGAAAAATGGATTTTTCAAGTGCCGCAAAAAAATCCTGATAGATTTTAGGATCTTCAATGGCCTTCAACCCGTATTGGGCATTGGCACGGACCAAAAGTTGTTTCACATTCCGCGCCTTCACCGTCACAGAGATCTTAACCACTGTAATTCCAGAAAATTTCTGCCCCGTCACCGTCCCGAGATCCAGGCTTGAATCCTGTATCAAAAAATCAAGATCTTGCAAGGTATTGATCACGCTTCGCATCATCAGTTTCTGATCCGTGGTATCAAAAGCCCTGCTTTGCATGCTGCGCAAGGCGACCTGACTCTGTTCCGTCGCAAGGATCTGTTTGGAAGATGACGCACACCCTGAGGCTAAAAAAAGAAGAACGAGGACCGCCAGATAAGAATAACGCTTCGGGTTCATATTTTATGCTCCTCTAAGAAAACGGCCTTGGAAAGTTTTTCGAAAAATTCCTGATAAAGCTTGGGATCGGTCACTGTTTCATAGTGGGAGACTTGCCCCATTTGATTCCAAACGACACGCTGAAATTTGACCCGGACCACGATCGCCTTATCCGAAAGCGATGGATTGATGATCATGGATGCCTCGATCCGCTGCTCTTTATCCGTCTGGCCGTAAGAGTTCGAGTAGCAGCCGAACACGATACAGGCCGCATCCAACGTAATAGCCGCCGTCACTTGCCCTGCGCTTACCGCTGTACGGTTTTTAGAGCTAACGATCAGGCCAAGATTCGTCTCACTTTTATCGATGGTAAACCCAAGATCTTGAAGAACTCCGGCCGCAGCCTGCAAGATCTTCTTTTCATCCGTGGTTTCGTATTTTCTCATCTGCTGCTGACGCGAGGCAAGGTAATCAGGTCGCAACAGGAAAAGATCTTTGGGCATGGACATACACCCTGCCAGAAAAAAACAGCCTATCACCACAACTATTTTCTTCCGTGCGAGGAGACCTCGGACTAATTGCGGCATCTTAGAATTTTGAGCTGTTGTAAGCAAAATCTCTTACTTTACCTTCGTTATCAAACTTGATCACCACAGTCAAAGTCTTCTGCGTGCTACTGACAGCACCTGCATTGCGTCCATATCCGCCCAACAACCCGCCAAGAATGAGCGAGGAACCCGGAGTCCCGCCGGCACCCACGCCCCCGCCATAACTGGACCCGCTAGTGGAATAAGCAGCCTCAGTCGCGATCTTATCATAGACCCACACTTCCCGTCTTTGCTCATCGGTGGTGACCATATTCGGGGAGCCCAGAGTCTCCGCAACTTGCGCTGAAGACATTCCAAGCTTGATCTCCCGTTGAACTTTGCCGACCGTCAGACTATTCGGACCGTTATCCTGCACATCCTGCCGATGAGCACTCGCTGAAACGCAACCCGAGAAGAATAACGCCACAAAAAGAACCGAGAAAATTTTCTTCATAAAGCCCCCCCCTGTTTAAAAAGTGTGATTAAATTATACAACCGATCATTTCCGGAACGAACAGTTTATTCATTTCAGGCAGCAGCGGCAAAAAGGGACGCTCTATATCATGCCTTTCAGTCTTTTGTATCACAACGCGCCAACCCACCTGTCCCCTTTTGGGTGACTGTCACCTGTTCTTTGTGACGCGGGCGCGGAGAGAGGTTGGTCGGATTCAGAGGCTTGCAACTGTTGAAGGAGGTTTCGCTTCCTCTCAGCATACTTGGTTGCTAAGCTCGGTTTTAATAAGATCAATTGATCTATGGCTTCAAGAGACAAACGATAATCACCATTTTTTTCATACACCTCAAACAGAGAAGCCAAAGGCACAGCTGTATCCCCTTTGGTTTTGGCTAACTTCAACGCAATTTTGTATTCCTCAATAGCCGCTTTGTAATTACCTGCATCCTCTAATTTGCCTGCTACGCGAATATGCTCCCATTGCTCATGAATTTTTTGCCGACTCATTTCAAATGCCTTTTGCTGTTCTGAGGTTGCTCCAACAACCAAAATACTATCTTCAGATTTTTTTTGTCCTACGCTATTTGCCGCATGGGCTTTATCAAAAAAACTTCCAAAAAAAACTACGGCGCAAAATAGTGCTATTATTCCAAAATGTCGCATTAAGTGTTTCCTCCATCAAAGATGAGTTCGTTTGGATTCACTATATAAGTTTTCGATTCGCCATCATAAGAAATGCCGGGCGTAGCATTTAAAAAACGCTTGAATCGGCTTCCTCCCGCTTCCGCAGCCTCACTAAGACGCGCTACGAACTCTCCGATTTTATTACTTCCATCCGGTACTGGGAAGTAATCGAAGTGATCAGCGCCAAGGACTTTGATATTAAAGGTCGTGATTCCTTCAAAAGATTTATTGCCCCCAAGAATCGGCCCCGCCAGTGGGACATAATCTTTGTCTCCATAAATATTAACGAAAGTCTTTACATGGGAGTTATCAATATGCCCCTCATAAAATGTCCCTTCGATCGATGGTCCTCCAAGCGAAATGATCGTTGAGACATTGTAGTCTCGTCTATCAATCGCTTTCAAGAAAGGATTGAGGCTTCCCGAATACAACACCGAAACAACGCCGTGATCACGCTGAGCTGGTGTCATCGTGATCCATTTCTGATCCAGCTTATTGAGAAGCTCATCGGTAAGCTGGTCTCCGCCCAGCATATCCGTCACCCAGGAAAAAGTATCTGTGACCGGATTACCGTTTTCATACATGGGTGCCAAGAAAATACTCGAAGGATCTACTCCACGCTCTACCAAGCGATTTACGAGGTTACTCTCATAATCGGGGGAAACGCCTTCCGGCTTGGTATTCCATATTCCGTTCGATGCAATAAAAGAGACAAGCCCTTGTTTCTGGATGGATGTCAACTGGGCCAGTGTCATTCCACTGACATTAACGCTCTGTCCGCTAGGCGCCGTCATGCTCAAAGAAACAAGCTGGCCTTTCGAAAACTCGAGTCTCGCTCCGTTAACCTTATTAATAAAAATGGCGGAATAAATACTACCGTCCGGATTCAAAGCGATTTGATTCCCACCTGTGGCATAAATCTCAAAGAGATCTTTGTTATCTGAAAAAACCCGGTAACCATGAGATTGCCCGTTTTTTACTTCCAGAACAGCATGCATCCCGTCAGGGAATTTGGTTTCCACAACTCCATCTTTTAATAAAAACTTTCCATTGGCGCCGATTACAAACGCGCCTCGCTCCACCTGATTGCCATTTCTCCGCCCTAAAAGGATAGAATCATCCGTTGTTGAAAAATAAAGGTCATTGTTTGCATCAATGTGGATAGCTTTTACAGGTATTCCGTTCACAGCCGTATACTCTGCCCGTCCCGTAAGGATATCGGCAAGCCCGCCTTGATGCAGAATAGATTCAATCGCATCTCTCTTGAAAATAGACGTGGCATACAAATCCAACGCTGCCAAGAGTCCCTTTTCCTGGATCAAGTCAACAAAGTTAACTGATTGGGAAAAATAGACCGCCAGACTTTCGGGACTCGTTACATCCATCCCGTAAAATGGGTTAAGTTGTTTGACAGACTCTAAAAAGGCTTCGGCCATAGAACTCATGATCGTCTGATCAGGGTTGATCGCTCCCATCACCCCAGCCGTAGCCAAACGTAAACCTAAAGCCGAAAAAAGCGGATTAATATTAAGTTTTTCACTTGCGAGATCAAACCCAATAGAAAGAATACCGCCCAGAGTTTCCCGACTAAAAAGTGCGGCCTTGATGGAATTAAATATAGTTGATGAGCTGCCGCTCATCGCCCCACTCACGACTCCACCGATACTAGCGGCAATGGGCAATCCAATGAGTGCTGTAATGCGGGGATCGAGGCCCATGGATCGACCGAGCAATTCGAGACCGCCGAGGGTGAGTTTGGCGGCCATGGTGGGGGCGATCTCTTCCAAATTGATGGTCAGATTCCCGTTAAAAAGCGAATCCATGCTTGTGCCGGCAAGCAAGGACAAGGCATCTGTGATCGGCGGCGCGAGGCCGAGATGAAGTCCCATCTGAGAGACGCCTTGCATCACAAAACTCTGCAGACCTGAACGGATGAAACTCGTACCGGCCTGTCCGATCCCGAGAAAAGCTCCGCCCACAAACGCGGCGGCAAGTTGCGTCAAACGCGGATCGAGGCCCAATCCCTCCAGCCCCGCCGAAACTCCCATATTCAGACTGGCCGCAATAAGCCCTCTCGCCGCAGTCTGCGCAAAAGTAAACTCGCGAAGTCCTCCAGAATTGGGAATTATCTTTCCCGCGCCTTCGATCAAAAAGGTCTTCAGCTGTGTGATCCCGGCCCCAAAATTACCGAAACCGCCGGAAAAACCCCCTTTGACGAACGCGAATGCGTTCTCGATAAATCGACCGACGGATTTCACGGACTCAAAAAGAACTTTGCCCACATAAACTATCCCTTGTTTGATCGTCGCAAAAATCCCTTGCTGGGCAATGCTGGAAAAAACCATTTTGACGCCCTGCACTATGAACTGTCCGAGGCTCCCCACGATCCCGATGATCCCAGCCACAAGCGCGGCATACCCCAAAATCTTTCCGAAAGTCGGGCTGAAGGTCGAAACGACCATGCTTGCCGCGGTCAGCACGAGCGACACTACAAAGAATATGAAAAAGAAGGCCCCGCGAATCTTCATGGCCTCGGCGTCGGAAAGCTTTTTGGCCTGGATCGCCTGTTCCTCCGAAACCATGAGATAACCGGCATTGTCTTTCGCGGTCCAGATCTTGAGAAAATCCTCTTTATTCACCGTCATGTCTTCGCCGCCCGCACCTTTCCCGGTCTCCTCATAAATAACCTGCGTATCCGTAACGCGTTTTACCACCACGAAATGGTCCTCGCCGACATGCGCGATCAGACGCAAGGAACAGCCCGCCTGAAGGTCGGGACAGACATTTTGAAAAAGCGCGTTGAGATCCTGATAAGAATATTTCACGCTTGTAAAATCCTTGGCATGAATAGCCGCGGTCCTGTCCATCGCGAACATCGAGATCAAAAGGTCGCCGTCTGTAAAACGCGTAATGCTCCCGGTGAGGATATCGATAAGGACCGTTTCTTTTCCGATCGTTTCCGTCGGGACCTCGATGCCTTTGGAAGCCAGAATTTTCTTAAGCGACAGAAAAGCGGATTGCCCGAAGTGAAGGTCCCGGCTTTCCAACCATTCGAGGATTTTGGCAACATCCTCTGCATCCAAGGCCACAACCTCCGAAGCGTTCAGTTGAAGGCTCTGGAGAAGTTGGACCTTTACTTCCTGGGTCGCAGGCAAATAACTCTCCAGGAAGTTCCGGACGCCCTGAATAATCGTTGCCTTTTGCTCCTCACGAACCGTCTTTTCCGACGAGCTCTCAAGTTCCGATCGAAGGAGAACCACATCCAACCACCCGGCAACCTTGGAACGATCAACCCACAGGTCGAACTCTTGTTTGGACGCGTCACGGCCTAAAATACGCCTGTAAAAATCCGTAATGATCGGCTCCATTTCCTGATGCAGGATATCCAAAAGAAATGCGTCTTTCTGCGCCTGAAGCTCCATGATCTTTTCAGCGGTCGCTTGCTCGATCTCGATCTTCTTGGCCGCCACGGCGCCCGGGATCGCGGCGAGTTGTCCCTCGCCTGTGATCATGAGCTCCGAGCGCTGACTCACGAGCTGATTAATCGCACTTTGAACGCCCGGCACCTCGTAGGTTTTCTCCTCACAAAATTTACCGATCCCTAAAAACCCACGATGGCATTGTTTCACTCTTTGGAAACGCTGGGATTCCAGACTTGAGATCTCGCTCGAGATCTCCGTAATGCCCGCATCTACATTTTCCTTGATTTGAAGACGCGCCACCTCATCCTGCCAGGCAAGCCGATAAAGAGCATCGAATTTGGTCTGTTCGATTTGATCCGACATCTGAGCGGCCTGCGTCTCAAAGTCCTGACGCGCTTTCACAAGCGTGATCTTTTTAAGCGTCATATCCTCAGAGCTTTGACAGCCGGACACGGGGCAAGAATATTCCTGAACACTTAAAAGTGTCCCGTCCTTATCAAAGGTCTCGCGAACCTTGCCGCGTTCATAAAAGGAATTGATCCCGTCGAGTCGCCTGGAGAAAACGATCTCATCTTGGGAGTCATAGACGGTCATCGACTGAAGATCACGTGCAGCTTTGAGAGGCTGACAACTTTTGAGAAAACCGGAAAAGGCCCCGGCAGCGGCTTGGGACATCTCGAAAAACATACTCACATTCGCGAATGCGGGAATCTGGCCGCTTGCGATGTTTTGAGACGAGTTTGTTTCAGTAATGGTCGAGAAGGAATCCCCTCCGGCTTTTTCAAATCCCTGCCCCAGGCTCAGATTTTCATTTCCGAAAAAACTCCACTTGCTGTTTCTCGCAGCTGCCAAACGCACCTGTCCCGCCCCGAGACCTTCCAGAAGCGTGAGGATCTCGCTGCCAGCCTGCGAAAACGCGGGATCGGACACGACCACGGCCACGGATTCTCCTGTTTTGATCTCGGAAAGAAAATGTTTAAGACCGATGCGGTCCGATTCGACGGCAAAGGTCCCCGAGTAAGCATCCCACTGGTTCGTGGCTTCTTTGTAAACCGCCACCAGGAATCCGCTCCCTTGATGAACCGCTGTTTCTTTGCCGGAATCCATGAGCTTCTGATTGATCCCCGCGACCAACTCCGCTTCTTTCGGAAAAGGCACACCATTAAACGCGATCTGTTGTCGTTCCATCCGCGTATAACTCACCGGATTTCCTTGTGCATCGCGGGCATAAGTGAAAACATTGGTGATACCGTTCTCCGATTCGGTCCTGGTCAGTTCTCCTGCAGTATTGTAGGTGAATAACACTTCCCCCACTTTGAAGCGGAATCCGAGATACGTACCGTCCCCGTCCTGAAGAAGTTCATAATCATTCGCCTGAGGCAGAATGGATTCGAAAGTCTGTCCGGTGGCCAAGCGTCCGCGAACCGGAATAAAATTCTCGATCTCAAGGATCATCCCGTCCGGAAACTGAATCTGACCGCTTTCGATCCTTTGCTCTTCATCGAATTGAAGATTCACGCCCTGCGCTCCTGATGCGAAATGGATCTCGGAGCCTTGCACGCCATTCCAGGAGATCCAGGAACCATCTGCCGCTTGGTACCCCTTCAAAGTGACTGCCCGAAGCCCGGTAGCGCCATAAAGAGCACTCTTATAGTCGTTAGGATCCAAGGTTCCGCCCGCGATCATTTCCTGGGTATATTCGGAATATTCATAGAGATAACCATCTCGGGTCATATGCTTGATCAATTCACCGTTGGCGTTATAAAACCAAGTCGTACCGCGGTCATCCGTCACTTGAGTCCCATTCTCATTAAAAGAATATTGGGTACTGTTGAGCAGGCGATCCCGGTATGTGAGTTCCGCGCCGATCAGTTCTCCGTTCTCATAGGTGTAATGAGTCTTCAACTGATCGGGATCGCCCGACGAAATAAGTTTTCCATCCTTGAACCGGCGTTCCTCTCCGCTTTGCGCATCTTTGAAGACCGTGATCTCTTTTCCTTCCGGATCGAATTCATACGAAAGAAGATATTCCCTGCCGTCTGGCTGCGTGATCTTCCGGAGAGCGCCGTAACTGTAGCTGACAGTCCGCGCGTCACCCGCATCCTCCCCCAGCCCAAGGATTGTTCCCTGCGCCGCATTCCCGGACGCCGAATATTCATTGACGATCCCGTTCGGCAAAGTCACCCGGCTCACATCGCTTCCGTTCAGTTCCACTTGACTGCCGTCAAAGCGCTTGAAACTTAGAAGCTGATCTTCCTGACTCGGGTCCGTCCCATAAACCAGTTGCGTCGGGATATCGAACCATGCGGCCAATTCAGGATAAACAAGAGGACTGCGCGAAGCGATTTCAACACCCACTGAAGCCAGCTGGTCCGCATCGATCTTAAGACTCTGAAGCTCTAGAGCGGAGATCCCGATCCGATCTTCCCATAGCTCCGTCCCCAGGGTCCTCAGGGCCACATAAGAAATATCTTTTAAATAAATGGCTCCGGATTTATTGAGACCATCCCATTCGCGCGCCACTTCCAAATCGATTTCTCCTTCGATCCCAGTCTTATCCGACATGGGAAATGCAAAGGTTTGATAATCATTTTGGACATCTTGGATGGAAAAAGAGCCCAGGGGATCTTGAGAGGGGGATTTCAGGGTCAATTCGAAATCCTGATTCCAATCCATGGCTGGATCCTGACGAAGGGTTAGCGTCAAAAAACTAAAGGCTGAGACATTGACCGGCGTGGAATCATGCTTGATCGAAACCCCTAATGTCGCACTGAAAGAATCCGTGTACTGGAAACGGTAACGCGCCTGGGAATCAAAACCATAATTCCCTTTAAGTCCTTCCGTCATTTCTCCGGAAGCAAGCGCCCCTGTGCTGAATCCTCCCACAGTCGATGACGGCAGAATGGAGACCGGTGTCTCCTTCAAAAGATAGGATTTTTCCACGGACCGTTCGGGCCTCTGAAGAAACTCAAACAGAGACATTTGGCGCGTCACGACCCGAGGCTGCCCCGTTTGGGCGTCAGCGATCGTTTCTCGAAAGGTCACATTGACACCCATCACTTTTCCCATTACATTTAGGCTATAAGAAAGATCCGTGCGTCCATTCTGGAGAGTTTCAATCGACTGGATATAAGATCCCGCATAGGTGACGCGGACCCCATTCCCCATATCAGTAGTCTGTTCCCGGGTTTGGTCGATATCAAATTGAGTTCCGTCCAACAAAAGGACATGCGCCTTCAATAATTCACCGCTGCTTGAAAATTCAGGATCCGTCAGCGTCCCTCCAGAAACGCTGATGGACTTGATACTTCCATTCTCAAAAACAACCCGATGCCCGTTCCGGACCAAGGTCTTTAACTTCCCGTCCGAACCAAATGTTCTTTCACTTTCGTTATCCCGGAGAACAAAGGACTGCATCTCTCCTCGCAAGTTCTGGTCGTAATAAAAACGGCCGGTCTCCAATTTTCCACGGGCCAGATCGACCACAAAACTCGCGAGACCTCTTTCAAAAAGCACCGTACGTCCATTCTTAAAGATCCATTTTACAAGCTGTCCGTTCTGAAAATACTGGATCCCGCCGTCCGCGCGCTTGAGAACGCCGTTCACGAGCTTCCCTTCCGAATCGATCGTGAAATTTTCAAGCACCTCCCGATCCTGGAACCAGCCTCCGTTATTCCCCTGAGCCGCTATGTTCTGCAAAACCAGGCTCCTGATCTCCGATTCGGATTTTCCGAGCATCGTTTCCCAATAAATATTATTTGAGGTCCTGATTTTTAAAGCCGAAAGCGGTCCCAGATAAAAATCGCCGGTGATCTCCTTTCCGTCACACGGCTGGATCGAGATCGCCAATTGAGACATGGCCCGGGCCGGTTTAGGGATCGGGATCGAAAGATACTGCCAATCCTGCGTCAAGGGCTCTGTCACAAAGACTTCTCCCGTGCCTTTGAGCTCGAACTTCAAACGGACATTTTCGGAGGTCCCGGTTCCTAATTTCACCGGCACGGAGAGAAAATCGTAAGCAGAGAGATCCATGTTGTTGTAATTCGCCCAAAGTCCGACGGGGTGCCAGGGATCCTGAAAGTTAAAAGTCACATGCCGGACCTGCCCGATCCCGGGATCCGTCATGAGCCCACTCAAGGAATACCCGTGACCTGGAGTGTAAAAGACTCCTTGGGCGGATGATCGATTGAGGACATCCAGGTCCATACCCCCCAAAAGGAGCGTGGCAGTGCCTGAATGTTTTGGAGAAAGAAAATATTCCTGAAGGTTCATCCGGCGAGCCGTACTTCCTTCGCCGAATTCGATTTCCATGTGATGAAAATTTCCGGTCGAGGTCACATAATTAAAAACATGTCCCTCTCCCAACTCGGGATCCGAGATCGTGGAAATAAAACCCGGTTGTTTGATAAGACTTGCCGAAAGCCCATCGGGAGTTGCGCTGCCGCCGTCATAGAGCAATGCCGTATTTTGAGAAAAAAATGACGGCGGTAGATTGCTCTTTGTGACAGGACTTAAATTGAATTTCAGAGATCGGTAAAGATCGTCGAACGACTCCCGGAATCCTGTGCTCTGAAGATATTTTCCGAAATATCCCTGACTTGTTTTAAGAAGCGAAAGAACGAACGCTGCCTGATCCACACCGTAATATTGATCCGAAAAGACAGGTTCCTGGACCGTGACCATTTGACCGGTCTGAGGGTCCTGCTGCGTCACATTTTGCATTTGGATCGCGTCGACAAATCCGGCGGCTGTCGACATACCTGGAAATTGCGCCTGTAAATTCTTCAAAAACTGAAGTGCGTAATGCGGCGCTAAGGGAAATGCAGAGGCAACACCATAGATGGACCCAATATCCGTTTTCAGGATATCGTCGGTCTCCGCCGCCTCCGGTAATCCGATCTTTCCTTGGTACCCATGCAGAGGCTCATCGCCCGCGGAGAGTAATCCGGGGATACCGTTAGCGTTCACAAATTCCGCCTGAGCGTACAGGAAATTTCTCAAAGCCACGTCAAATTCGGCATATTGCGTCTCGTCCACATGGATCAGTGGCCAGAACATCTGAAAAGCTCCGCCGTCATAAGGAGCCGCAATATCCACCATATCCCCTTGTTGGGTTTCAAAGGGACGGACCGCCACATTCAGATTCTTGAGCGCATCCGAATATTGCGGGTAACGCGCGGCAAGCCACACCATGCCGGAGCGGAATTCATTAAAAACCCTGTCCATCGATCCTTCGAAATTACCGTCCCCTCCGGCAACAAGCTTATAGACTTGTCTGAAATATTTTCCCGAGTTATTATAAAAAGCGGCGTATCCCGGTTCCTGCGCCGTAAGGATCGAATTTGCGCTAGAAAGGATGTGATCACGAAGAACTTCCAACGCCGGGTCGAAAGAAAGACCCTGCAATGCACCGATCACGCTGGAGAGGCTCACGGATAAATTTAGCACATCTCCGAAACCGACTTGATTAAAGCGGCGTTGATAGCTGTACACCTTATGAGTTTGGCCTGTGGGATTCCCCGAATCGTCGAGAATCGACTCATTTTTTTCTATGATTGTAAAAAATGAAACCATCCCATTCCAACCGGCCTGCTGCTGAACCTGTTCATACGTGGCCAGCAATTGTTCGAGCCTGGCTAAGGCCTCCGCGCGGGACATTCTGGCAGTCACATAATCCCCGGTGACAATCGAGGATAAGATCTCTGCCCAAAAACCCACCAAGGTCGCCTGGCTATATTGCGACTGCTGGCCGTTAAGGAGATTATCAATGGGCAATCCTGTGCCGACGTGGATTCCCTTGCCATTCATAAAATAATCAAGTTGCGTCTCGACCAGCTGATCCCGGAAAGCCGTCTCGCCGGACGTCAAGGGAGCCACAGGAGCGGCAGGCATTGTTTGGATCGGCGGCAAAGTCTCTTTATCCAATTCAATCAGCTGCCCGAAAGTTGTGATCTGCTTTACGATCTTCTGGTCTTCGATCAGATACTGGGTCCCGTCATTAAAAAGGATCTGGCCCGAAAATATCGTCCCGTTCTGGTCAACGGTCAATTCCCGAAGTTGGGCATTCGTTAACTGGACAAGCGGAACAAAAAACCGGCCTTCCAAAAGGCTCGGGACTTCTACGGGATCCACCGGAACCGATTTATATTCGGAATATTGCACCGGTTTTCCATCCTGGACTTGTATAGAAGCACCTCCCGGCAATTGGATCGAGATCAATTCCATGGTCCGCTCGATCTCTCCCTGAGCATTTCGAGATTCTCGGACGACATACGTCCTTCCGTCCTGCGTTGTAACGAAACCAGGAGCTCCCGTCGACGTCCCGTAGGCAAAATTAGAAATCGTTCCCTGGGAATCCTGGCGGGTTATGATCCTTGAGTTGCTGTAAAAATCCTTGGAGCCATCTGGACAGATGCGCATAAACCCGGTGAGATTCTGTCCATTCCAGACAAGCTGGCTCAAAACACTGCCGTCCTCCAGCTCAATGCGATCGAGCTCCGATCCATTGATCTTAAAAAGTGTCCCGTCGCTCAGCCGGATCTCGCTCAATTGGCCGTCAGATCCAAAAAACTGCTCCAGATCTCCTCCGTTCAGAGAAACCGAAAAAAAATCCTGGCTTCCGGAAAATGGATTTTTAAACGTGGAAAGTTCACCCGAACGACTGGTCAAAGAAACCGGGAGACCGTTTTGAAGCTCCAGAGTTTCTCCGCTTCCGGCAAGGATTTTTTTCATATTTCCCGCCGCGTCATATTCAAGAACCCTTGAAAGCTGCTGTTCCAAGGTGGCTTGGACGGCGGGATAATTCGGCAAATCGGCAAGAATCGTTGCGATGGGAACCACGGTACTTGTCCCCGCATGCATCACTGAAACCAGTTCCGATCGATAACCAGTCAGGTCATTCCCATCGTGGAGGACGGAGACTTCATAATGGAATACATTCCCGCTGGCATCGGTGTACATCGTCAAGAGTCCATCTTGGTAAAAGATCGAGGTCCCGTCGGCTTTCTTGATCCAAACCGGTTTTCCCTTCTCATCATAAAGACTAGTGACGGCTTCCTCAGCGCTAAGAATCGATTGGACTTTATCTGCGGCGTCCAATCGATAATCAAAACGGATCTTTTTGTTATTCGGCATCAACACATACGCCACGGTGCCGTCTTCGTTATAAACCGTTTTCTCTCCGCGAGTATTCAATAAATAAAACGGTTTTCCACTCTGGTAAAGAAGCCTGTCTCCGTTTTCAAAAAGGAGAAAACCTCCTGAAAGATTTTGACCTGCGTCGAACGTTGCGTCAAAAAGCGTGTATTCGCCTGGTTTTTCTATCCCAAAAAGATTTCCATTCTGATATTGCAAAACAAGACCGTTTTGTGCGGTGAGTGAAACGAGATCCGACGGAATTGCCGGCACGAAAGGCATCGAAGGAAGAAGGTTGTCCTGCTGATTTAAGACAACAACATATTCTTCAAAGCTCGGCAAAGCACCTAAAGAAGCGCAAACCATAAGCCGGTTCTCACCCGGCTGGAGCCGCCAGGTTTCTTGATGCTCCACTCCATTCACAGTGTAACGAAGCAGATAGAGTGGATCGTCCACGGAAGAAGCGGAAAGGAATTGGACTACGGGTCGCACGGGCACGGGAGTGAAACGGATCGTATCCGAAAAAGAAGCGATGTTCCCTGCTTCATCGCCCAGCTGACATAAGATCTCTTTGGATCCTTCTCCCTCGGGAAGCATGACGACCTTCATTCCCGAGAACTCCGCCCAATCGGTCCATTGGATCCCGCCGTCCAAGGAAAAACGAACATCCTTCAGAGGTGAACTATCAGTGGCATTTACCGAAAGCACGACGAATCTGGAATCGGTTTCTTCATCGCCATCATTGATGAGAAGCATACCCGCCGGAGGCGTACGATCCAACGTCACATGCACGACCTGCGCGGTTTTGTTCCCGAAAATATCCCCGGCCTCGATCGTGAAGCTGTTCTGCCCGTCCGTTAAATGATGCCCTTCTCTTTTCTCGACCCCGTCCACCCAATAAACCAGTTCATAATCGGGTTGATTGACAAAAACATTTTCGGAGGTCAGCCGTATCCCGGGCGGTGTCGCATCAAGAACGCTACTCCCATCGCCGTAGAATTCTTCCCGAGAGCCTTCGGCATAAACGACCCGGTAACCCACGGTCTGGCCGGCATCCTCGATCTTTTCGATCCGGTTTGAAACATTAAAAAAGCTCGCACGATCGAGCGCAGCAACAAGCGCATCAGGTAAAAATGCACCGCGGCCGTAGGCCGGGGAAATTGCCGCAACGCTGAAATCTTTTGACGTAACATTGGTAAACTCCGGATCCGCAAGTATATTCCCACCCGTCCATCCTTCTCCTGTTTTTGGATTGATCGCCGGAGGAAGATATTGTCCCGAAATATCTCCGGCTTCCCCATTATGAAAGAGAACATTATCTTCCACCAGGGCAGTTCCCATCGGAGACGTCTCCGCTTCTTCCCAGAGGGACTGGGTGTGTTGATAAGCGATGATATTGTTTTGGATCACGGGAGCTTGCTCTCCCAAGATTTCGATGCCGATCTTGCCTGCAAAACTTTCCGCGGCTACCGCGCGATACCATCGCATATCAACATCAAGGGGCCCCGGACTCGTCGCAGAACCATTATCAATCCAGGAAGTAATTCCAAGTCGATTTGCCAGAACAATCTGGTTCTCTAAAACTCCCGGTGACGTTTCCGTTTGAGCGCACTTCCACGTCCTGCCTCCATCGTCCGAATATTCAATGCGATAGGAATAGATGCTGTCGGAATACGCTATACCAAGCTGAAAACCTTGATTGGCAAGATAACGGATAGATGAAATCCTTGAAATGGAGGCTGTTTCATAACCCACTATTGTGTTATAGCGAATCACATTGCCGTCTTTGGGTTCTTTGACAGCGACAGGATTCCCGTAAAAAAAGTTCTTCTCGATGAGAATATGGTTGGCATCAGCGTGAACATAAATTCCCGCGCTTAAATTGCCTGTAATAATATTGCTACGGACCTTCACTCCTTCCCCCTCGATTGAGATCGCTCCCAAGGATTGGCCCGGTAATTCTCTTGCGCCCATAACCGTCACCCCTTCAATGCGGTTATCTCCAATGGCTCGAATAATCGGAGCGTTGAAAGCATAATCTCCATGAATGATCGTGGTTTTCACATCTTCTCCCTTAAGATTGACCCCTTGTTTTAATACCAAGTGAGAGTGATAAGTTCCCGCATGAACGAGCACTGTATCTCCAACCGCTGACTGATCGACGGCCTCTTGAATCGCGTCGCCTTCATATACATGCCGGATCGTCTGGCCATCCAGAGCAAGTTCGGACCGCAACTTTCCGGCTTCATCATAGATTTTTGGGTGATCCGTTTGCTGAAAAGCGCTCTGAGGCGACGATAAGGGTGAGATTGAGCTTGAAAGAAAATCGGTTGTCGTGTTAGAGGTCAGCCGGGAAAGGTCCGCATCTTGTCCTGTTCCGGTGGCATTAGTTGCGGGTTGAGCTGTCTGGATCGGAGAAGCATCATAGGGCGTTGCGCCTTCCCCGAACACCACCTGATCCCAACAGAAAACGATGGCAATGAATAATGCCATGCTTTTGAGCGGGAGCGCGAAAGAAGTTTTCACGATCTCACTAGAGGTATCGTTTGGAAACTGATTTTATTTTCGCGGGATGGGGCCTCATGGCTTCTAAAGAATCCATCACGCTTTCGCGGACGAAGCCGGGCACGCTGAGGCCTTCCTCCTCGGCGCGAGCCCGAAGGGCCCGATAATGCTCCGGATCCATTGTGAAGGTGATCTGCATCCACGTCTCCCCCTCTGTGGAATGTTTTGACGACGGCTGGGTGTCCGTCACGAGTGTGCTCATGTCATCCTCCTTCAAAACTTTTGTGAATTGGGCCGACACAAACATAACGCCGGGGAAATCGGAAGGGAATGGAAAGAGTCGGGATTTTTTCACGAAGGAGATTTATGGAAGGACAATATCTATCAATAATAGATATTCCGAAAAGCGCTCATTTGAACGGCGAAGCTGGAAAGAACTGATTAGAAAATACTAAACAAGCTGAGGCGGACGGGCGCTGGGGCTCTCTTGGATTCGAGGATATCCATGATCTCCGTGATATAAGACTGGATATGCGGCGGCGGGTTATCATCAAAAAGAAGGAAAAGGTTCAATATGAAGCGACGGACTTCGGTCGCAAGCTTTTTGTCCCTGATTTGCTCTAGCCGGTGTTCGAGTTCGTCTGACGACATTTGTCGTACTCCCTTTTTCTAATAGAAATCTAACACTCTATTTTGACAAAAGCAAGCCAACTAAAAATTAAATATAGCAATAAATAGCGCTAGCTATCATTTCGGCTAAAGCAAACAAAAAAAATCCAAGAACACGGCTGAAGAATATGCTCGCGCGGTTCGATAATCTGTCAGGTGATGCATTGCTGTCTTATCCTACATTGAGATGAAAGATTTGTATTTTGTATTCAGAACGCGCAGACCCTGCGCCCTAAAAAGGAGTTCCATCGCATGATGAAGAAAATCCTCCCGGTCGCGATCCTTATCGCCTTTATTTCCATCACCCCCGCCCCCGCTTTCGCGGTCGGTGGCGGCGGTTTTGAAAATGCTTCTTTTAGCGCCAAGCAGATCGCGCTCAGCGGCGCCAGCACGGCAACTCCCGATGAGCCGGCTGCCATTTCGTACAACCCGGCCGGCATCGCGGATCTTCCGGGTGTCCAAGTCCAGGGCGACGCGAATTTCCTCAGCATGTTCACGTGGAAGGACAACGACATCACAGGCAACACGCGCAGTTCCGGAACGATCAGCATGGTTCCCACCGCCTATGTCACGATCAACCCCGGAAAGATCTTCAGCAACAAGCTAGGACTCGGCGTCGGCATGGACTCCCCGTTCGGCCTCATGAATAAATATAATTCTAATGATCCGGCAGTCCATTACGCCGGCTGGAGAAATTACCTCAAGATGTACACGATCAAGCCCACGATCGCCTACAAGATCACGGATAAGATCTCGGTCGGTGGCGGTCCCATGTGGTACAGGATCTATGATTTTGGCGGGATCCAGGGCTATCCCAATGACCTCATCACGAAGACATATGGTGGATTCACCACCCCGGACGGACAGATCCGGCTGAACACCTCGGGAAATCACTGGGGATGGCAATTGGGCACGCTGATTAAACTGAGCGAAAAACACCGCGTGGGATATTATTTCCGGAGCCCTGTAGTCGTGAAAACCAGCGGCTTGGCAAAAGTCGAAAATTCCAACATCCCCGGCTTTTTAGGCGGACTCGGCCTTCGGAATTATGAAACGGGCGTCCACACCAAAGTCTCTTTGCCTATGAACATGACATGGGCCTATGCCTATCAGCCAACCCCCAAGACCCACTATGAAGCGGATTTCACGTGGTCCCATTGGGCTACTTATAAGCGCCAATATTTTGTGACTGACTCTTCGGGGAACGCGTCGGATGACGCTATTTTGAACGCCATTCGCGAGGGCAATAAGGACTACACGGAAGCCTTTGGCCTCCAGCTTGGCGCAAGCCATAAGCTCACAAAAAAACTGACGCTCCGCGGTGGTTCCTTTTTTTACTGGACTCCGGTTCCAAAAGATAATTTCATACCGGCCGTTGCCGATGCAAACCACCTGTCCTTGAGCCTTGGGCTTGGTTATGACATCAACAAATATCTCACTACGGACATCGCCTATTCCAACTCATTCTATTTCAGAAGGCGCATTAACAACAGCGTGGCAGAGAATGCAGCGCTCCTCAATTCTTCCATGGATGGAACTTACACATCTTACCTGCAAGAATTTGTGATCAGCATCACCGCGCACTGGGATGATATTTTTCCGCGCGGAGACACTAAGAAGGACGAAACGCCTTCGATCGCTATGAATCCGGCAACAAAGTAATTTAAAAAGATCTGAAGCAAAAAAGCCACGGGGGATTTTCCCTCGTGGCTTTTTTATGCCCAAAACCAGATCACTTGTTTTTGGCGATCTTTTCCTGGAAGGAGCTAAGGTCGAATGCTTTCCATTCCTCGTACGGGGTGCGCGAAAGAAGCGAGGCAACAACTTCGCCAGGGTCTTTATCCTGGAAGAGCATGTTATAGACCTCCCCCATGATCGGCAGATGCAGATCTTCGCGCACACAAAGCTGGTGCACACTTAAAGCCGTATCCACGCCCTCGGCAACCATGGCCATCTCCCCGAGGATCTGTTTGATCTTCCGGCCCTTACCAAGCTCGCGACCCACATGAAGATTCCGGCCGTGTTTTGAAAAGCAGGTCGTAATGAGGTCCCCGATCCCGGAAAGCCCGAAAAAAGTATTCGGGTTTGCGCCGTGCTTCACACCAAGCCGGACGATTTCGTAGAGCCCGCGCGTGATAAGGCCGGATTTCGTATTATCCCCGAACTTGAGGCCGTCACAAACTCCTGCCGCGATCGCGATCACATTTTTGAGCGCGCCACCAAATTCGACCCCGGTCAGGTCCTTCTGGACATAGATCCGGAATTGAGGATCGCGAAAATGCTCCTGAATGTATTGGGCATGTTTCGGGTCCTCGGAGGCCGCCACGGTCAGAGTCGGGATCTTCCGGGCCACTTCTTCGGCATGCGAAGGACCTGACAGCACAACGATGGGAAGATCTTTACCCAGAACCGAGCGAATGATCTCGGAAGGCCGAAGGCAGGTTTTCTTTTCAATCCCTTTCGCGGTACTAACAAGGATCTTGCCGCGATACGAAAATTCTTTGATCTTCAATAGGACATTGCGGAGATATTGCGAGGGAATAGCCAGCACGAGCACGTCACCGAAAACGACGGCTTCTTTAAGGTTGGACGTAACCCTGAGGTCCTTGGGCAGTTTGACGCCGGGAAGGAATTTGACGTTCTCGCGCTCTTCTTGAAGAACTCCCGCGTAATCCGCAAATGCGGACCACATCATTACCTCATTGCCACGGCGAAGGTTCACAAGCGCAAGCGCCGTTCCCCACCCGCCGTCTCCTAAAACCGTTACTCTTATCCCTGGCATATCATTGTTCTCTGATTTTTATCACTTTAGCATTACGCCGCACAACGCGCAATCGACAACACCTCACCGATGCGAATCACGTGGATCCCGACCTCGCGGGCTTCGTAATCCGCGAATCGATTGCCGCTATGCCTTAAGCGCCCTTACAACGGCAGCGCTTTTTAAGAAGCGCGTGTTCCCTGACGACTTCTTTGATCTCTGCCGGAACACGACATGGTTTCATGGCTTTGTTCACGAACACATGCACTGTAGTTCCTGTCGCCAGGACAACCTGGGTCTTCGCGTTCAAAACCTGATACTCGAAACGAAGGGTGCTGTTGCCGACCTCGGCGACGCTCGTCCGCACCGTGATGTCATCGTCATAGGTCGACGGTGCAAGATAATTGGCATGGGCCTCCGCGACCGGAAGAAAGATCCCTTTTTTTTCGCATTCGGTGTAAGGGAATCCCAATTCCCGAAAATATTCCGTACGCGCGGCCTCGAACCATTTGAAATAATTTGCGTAATACGTGATCCCCATCTGGTCCGTATCCGCGTAAAGAACCCTGTAACGATAATCAAAATAGTTCACTGGAAGAGCCCTTTCTTCATCTGGATCTTTTCCTTGCGTTCGGCCGCCAACTTTTCCAGAAGCTCACGCTCCGACTTGCTTAATTTCGTCGGGATCTCAATATCCACCTTCACATACTCTTCCCCGCGCCGGTTTTCCATCCCGAAAGCCGGAACGCCCTCACCTTTGATCTTAAGAACCTTCCCAGCCGGTGTGCCTGCCGCAATCTCGAGACAAGTCTTTCCCGTAAGTGTCGGCACTTCCACCTCACCCCCAAGCACGGCCACGGTGTAAGGGATCAAAACCTCGCAATAGATGTCATGGCCTTGGCGCTCGAAAGTCTTATTCTTTTTTATGAGCACCTGGATATAAAGATCGCCTCGTGAGGCGCCACCTTGTCCAGCCTCGCCCTCGCCAGTCACGCGGAGCCGTGAGCCATGTTCAATACCCGCAGGGATCTTGACCTGGAGCTTGCGTGTTTTTCGCGCACGACCCTCGCCATGGCAACTGGGGCAGGGTTTCTCAATGGATTCCCCTTCACCGTGACAGCGCGGACAGGTCCTGCGAAGCGTGAAAAAACCTTGAGAGACGCGTACTTCACCCCTTCCGCCGCAGTCAGAACAGGTTTTTTTCTTGGAACCTTTTTCCGCACCCGTTCCAAGACATTCGCCGCACGTTTCCTTACGAGGGATCTCAAGATCAAAAGTTTTGCCGGTAAGCACTTCGGCGAGTTCGAGTTCAACCGTGTATTCCAGGTCGGAACCCCGTTGCCCGCGGCCGCGCCTTCTTCCACCGCCTCCGCTCCCGCCAAAGAAATCCTCAAAAAGATCGCCGAAAATATCACTGAACCCACCGAATGCGTCCTGAAAACCTTCGAAGCCGGAAAATCCCGCACCGCCCATACTGTGACCGAACTGGTCGTAACGGACCCGTTTGTCCGCATCGCTCAATACGGCATAGGCCTCAGCGGCTTCTTTGAACTTTTCTTCGGCCGCTTTATCCCCGGGATTGCGATCCGGATGATATTGGAGCGCGAGCTTGCGGTAGCTTTTTTTGATAGTTTCCCCGTCCGCGGTCCGGGTCACACTCAGCACTTCATAATAATCACGTTTTGTCATAAACCTCAGGATATTGAATGATGAATGGCGGATGGCAAAAAGCCGGTTTTAACTTCACCCTCCATCCGCCAGCCTGTTCTTTAAGTGATCTCTTCCTGTTTCTCTTCGGAAGCGGACGCCTTCGGTTGGGGGGAAACGCGGACACGGACTTTGGCGGCCCTGAGAAGACGATCATGCAGCATGAAGCCGGGCTCCAATTCGTCCACAATCTGGTCTTCCTTACCCTCTTCGGGCACATGCGCCACCACTTCGTGGAAATGCGGGTTAAACGCCTGGGCCGCAGTGTCGATCCGCTTGAGTCCGTGGGTTTTGAGAATATCGTTTAACTGCTTCTGCACCCTCTCCACACCGGAAATAACGGTCTTCAAATTTTGTCGCAAGTCCTCATACGCGGAAGCATTCGCCGAAGCGGTATTGGCGTGGCTCACTGCACGTTCAAAATTATCCAAAACCGGGAGGAGGTCCCTCAAGATCCGCTCCTGGCTGAATTTGATGAAATCTTCCTTATCCCGTGCGTTCCGTTTCTTCGCATTCTCATAATCCGCCGCCGCAAGCAGAAATTTCTGACGCAATCCTTCGAGTTCTGCGACTTTTCTCTTGAGGTCTTCATACTCCTGCGCTGAAACTTCAATCTTGCCGTTTGGGGTGGAAGCCTTCGATTCCACAGGAGCGCACTTCTCCGCGTTCGAATCCTGGGGATCCTTTTCGTGAGAATGATTTTTCTTGGAATGGTGACTCATCAGGCTTCGGGCTCCCTATGTTCCAGAATATCGCCCACCGCCGCAGCCATGCGGGAGACCAAAGGAATGATCTGGCGATATGCCATGCGCTTGGGTCCCAGGATTGCGATAACACCTTGGCGGTTTTTCCCCGCGGTATAACAGGCCGTCACGATGGCGCAATCTTCCAGGGCTTCGTGCGAATGCTCACGACCTATGGAAACAGACACTTGTTCCGGATCCGCATGCGTCAGAACCCATCGCATCAGCGCCACTTTTTCTTCAAAAACACTTAGAAGATTACGGACCTTGCGAACATCCTGAAACTCCGGTTTTTCAAGCATATAGGACAAACCCTGCAAGGAGAGCTTAAGACGGCCCGGCTTTTCAGAGGCGGGTGTTTCCGCAACAGGCATCAAGGTCAATCCGACTTCCTGGGAGAGCGAGGAAAGCAAAAGCGAAACGTGGTCCAAAAACTCTTCGAGCCTGTCCTCCCCGGCCGTAGGAACAAGTTCTTCCCCCAACCGGTTCAAAGGCTCGGAGAAATGCTCCTTAAACGAAGTATGATCCAGATAATAACGATAACCATGGTCTGTGGGCAAACGGCCGGACGAGGTATGAGGATGCGTCAAGTAGCCCATCTCCTCCAAAGTACCCATCTCATGACGAATAGTTGCGGGAGAAAAAGAAATCGCATATTTCTCAGCGATCGAGCGGGAACCCACCGGTTGGGTGGTCTCGATATGCGTTTCGATAACACCCCGGAGAATGTCGTTTTGTCTCAGGGATAAGGTTTCCATAATCTTAATTCCTTTCAATTTCCACAAGGCGGAAATTAGGGCAATCCCAACTACCATCCATGTGAAAAAATCCCGCGTTGGGATAGAGCGGGTATGATAGCAAAAAATATGCCTCATGAGAAGCAGGCGTTACGGGGTTACCAAAAGAAAAGCCGGACCTTCCTTTGACAGAAGATCCGGCCTTACTAAATAACTGGGCCAAAACTCAATCCTGCTTTAGCCCAAAATTCTTTTTCTCAGACTTACCACTTTTTGTTCTTCATTCCCTTCATGCCACCCATGCCCTTCATACCACCCATTCCCTTCATTCCAGTCGTTCCCTTACGCTGTTCCTGTAACTTCGCGTATTGTTCCGGCGTAAGAACCTCTCTCAGTGCAAAAGCGCCATCGATCTTCTGAGAGAACCTTTGCGCATTGATCGCGTCTATCTCCTTGACCAAAGCGTCCACATCAGCCCGCTTCGCGCCCGGCTTCGAGATCGCTTCTTGAAGTGCCTGCATTTTCACTTTCAGCGCTTCACTCGTCACCTTATTGTTTGCCTGCCTGGCTTCGTTCTGCGCATCGATCTTACTTTTCTGCTCCGGGGTCAAATTGAAATCTTTGAAAAAATCTTTCTTTTCCCCAGCCTGCTGGCCCTTGCCACTCTTCGGGCTATCCCACGCGGCAGAAGCTACGGACCCAACCGTCATCAACCCTGCCACCGTCAAAACCGCTAAGATCATTGTTAATTTGTTTTTCACCTCGAAACCCTCCTTTTTTGAATACGCTTAAACCCCACGCTCTTACCACTTAGACCACACGCTTTTCCTAAAAGTTCCATCACGCCCCTATTTCCTCAAAAGCCGCGTCATAATCCTTCAAATCACCGTTCGACAGATCCGTATTCCCGGCCTGGAGCTCTGTCATGAAGGCCATCTGCTCGGAAATATACCCGTAAACCGGGTCCGCGTAACTGGACGGCCATTTCGCGAAAATCACGCCCCCCAGGATCAAAACCATCACAAACGCCACGCGAAAAACCGGCTGTGGCATCCTTAGCAGAGGAACCAAAGCATCTGCCAGTTGCCTCCATCCATTCCAGGAACGCGATCGCTCCGTCTCAATTGTCTCCTGGATTCGCTGCCAAACAACGCCGTCTGGTTGCATTTCCACGAGTTCTTTAAAGGGAATCACGGCACTCCTTTGGACTTCCTCAAAAAACTCCCGGCAATCCAAGCACGCGGCCAAATGCCCCTTAACTTCGTTATTCTCTTCCGGACAAAGTTCTTTGTCCACATATTCATTGATGAGCCGATCCTGAACTTTTTTACATTCCATGGCTCGCCACCTCCTTTTGCCCGAGGGCCATCAAGGTCTCACGGGCTCTTTTGAGCCTCGAACGAACCGTATTGATGTTAACGCCAAGACTGCTTGCAATCCCCTGATAATCCAACCCTTCGATCTCCCGGAGCACGATACAAGCCCTCTGGTCCGGATTAAGTTGATCGAGCAGAACTTTGAGTTGATTCTCTGTTTCTCCGACTTCGATGTTTTTTGTCGCATCCGGTTGCGTCACAGTCGCGGGATCCTCAAAGATATCCTCCAACTCGCGTGTCGTCACACGGCTTCTTTTTTTCGCGTGATTGAGGGCCGTATTCACCGCAATCCGGTAAAGCCAGGTTTTGAACGACGCCTCGAACTTGAAAGAACCGAGACTGTGATGGATCTTGAGGAACACATCCTGCGTCACTTCCTCGGCATCATGCTTCGTGTTGACGATACGGTAAGCCAACGTGTAGACGTATCCGGAAGCCCTTTGATAGATCTCCCGAAAAGCCCTCATGTCCCCTTGCCTCGCTTGAGTGATTAGTTCCCGCTCGATCTCTTGCATAATTTCTTACTCCAAGCTCCGATGACTTAGACAACCTCAAAATCGAGAAAGTTTCAATTAAAAACGAAAACGATTCAGTGAGTCCCTGCTCCCCCGGGGACCATTGTACGCTTCAATTGCCCTTAATCTTCTGCCCGGCCTGCTCGACGGCGGTATCGACCTGCTTGATGAATGCTTCTTCGCTCATATTCCCCAGGATCTGCTTCGCCTGCTGCGGATTCTGGCGTAGCAGTCGCGCCTTTTCTAGGAGCCCGGGATCAACCCCGGATTCCTTGGAAAGCGCGAGGGCTTTGTCGGCACGTTCGAGCGCTTTGGAAGCCTTCTCGGCTGTGAGCCCTTCTTTGCCGAGGGCTTTTTCCTGTTGCTTCATAATATCTTTCGCCTCGCCCTGTTCGATCTTGGGAGAATCCTCGCTAGAAATCTTTTTTAATTCCTTCTCGAGGTCTTTTTTCTTCATTTCCATGTAAGCTTGCTCACGAGGGCTTAAACCTTCCATTTTCTCATTGAGCCTCTTCACTTCTTTCCCCATAACCTCTTTCCTGATAAGCAGGTCCTGATCGGTCATCGCCTGACCCGAGGTCTTGTAAGATTTGATCTCACTGCCTTCGCCAGGTTTGAAAACCGTTGTTTTTCCCTGCGTGGCTTGTCTTGTCCGAACGAAACCCGCCGTATAGGCGTCGCCGGGCCCTGCCGTAGCTCCAAAACGGTCATAGGTCTGATAGCCCACATCATAAGAACTCAGCCCCTTAGTCCTCAAGCTCTCATCCACAAAAGCATCCTGTGCTTTGGCGAATTTCTTTGAAAGCTTCTCATTCGCCTTGACAAGATCCCCGCCAAAATTCTTATCAGCGTAGGTTTTCAAAGACGCTTCGTCGAACTTGGGAAGCGATGCAAAATCCGCATCCGTATTGACCGAGTGGACCTTGCCGGAAGCGCTGGAACCGCTATCACCGACCATGACTTCCTTAATCTTCACGCCGGTCTTCTCTTCGAATTCGTTCATGGTCTTCTTCACACCGGTATCGACCGCCTCGTCAACCTCCTTGGCGATCACCTGCTGCATCTTCTTCACGTCATTGGTCCCAAGATGCCCTTTGCGCTCCAGTTGGCTTAATTCTTCCATCCCGCCGCCGCGATAAAGCTTCTTGATCGCCTCAGCCTGTTTCGCTTCGTCTTTAATGGCAAAAACTTTTTCAACGGCAGTCTTCTTTTTTGCCAATGATTTCGAAAGACCTTCGGTTCCGACCTCCGCGGCTTGTCCAAACGCTTTCCGGACCGCAGTGGTCGCTTTTTTTGCACCCCAGGAGAAGAGACCGGCTTGGGCTCTCCCGATCACCTCCGAGGTAGCCATACTCATCGTTGTTTTGGCCACTGCGCCCATGATCGAATCGCCGTTCTTTAAATGGTCATAAACCTGATAACTCGCGTCTGCGGTATTGTAAGCAACCTCTGAATACCCCACGGTGACACTTCCCATGAGCATCCGGAGCGCCATCGCTTTATAAGAGGTTCCCCCCTCTGCATCTGAGCCTGTGACGATCTCGCGGGCTGCCAACTGCGCAGTGTTGGTCATCGTTGCCTTGGAATTCCAACGGGCATCCAGTTCATCCTGCTTGCGCTCCTTTTCAAGTTCATCCAGTTTATTCCGGAGAACCTCGACTTTTTCATGCTTAGCTTCCATATCCTTGATCTTTTGTTGGGTATCCCGGATACCTTGAGAAAGCTTCTGAAGCTCTTCCTGCCTTTTCTGATCCGCGACTTGATTGGCGGCCTGGAATTTCTGATAATTTGCCTGCTTCTCCTTAGCTTCCTTTTCGTCGACCCATCCCCACTGATCCGTATAAACCTTCCCCTGCTGGATCATGGAGACATCGCTCTCGTAGATCTCGGGCTTTACCCATCCGCCACCTGCCACGGGCGACCACACCTGTCCCTGCGCGTTCTTGTCGCCTGGTTGAGGACCACCCACCGGAGCTGGCACGCCTTGCAAAGAAATAGGTGGGAGTTTCTCCGTATCACCTTGAGGTCCCCAGAAATCTTCTTCCAAGGCAACCGGCGGAGCTTCCTCGAAAGCACTTTCATCCAATGTTTCTTCTTCGAAGGGACCCTCCGTGGATTCGCCTATCGACGCGAAAAGTTCGTCGTAATTTACATCGCGTATCTTTTGAATGATCTCGTTGATCCGCTCGGCGGGAGGTTCCGTGTAGTTCTTGTTCTTTGCTGAAAAATTGAGTGTTACAAAGGCCGCTCCCACGCGAAGCTCATACTGCGTGTACATGGGATCCTTCCCAACTTCCCTGAATCCTCCATCTCCCAAGGAAACTTTGGTATAGGTGGTACCAGAACTTGGATTTTTGTGCCGGCTATCCACGATCCCCTCAACGAATTTCTCCCCCCCCTTAACAGGATAAAAAAATTGAGCGCTAACACTCTGCTCCCAAGCGGGTTCAAAATCGACACCTGCATCCGCATTGACAATAGGCTCTGAAAAATAGCTCAAATGCACCCAATTCAGCCCTGCCTGCTTGCCTCCGCCCGGCATTTTATCAGTCATAAAATAAATGCGCTCTGCAATAAGAGTACCGACATTGATCACAAGCGGCTTGAGCTGGGCCGGAAGCCGGTCAAATTTAGGATTTCCTTTTTTGAAGATCGCAAGCCAGGCCTTGTTAGAGACCGCTTGTAGGATCTGATCCATAAAGCGATAAAAATCCGTGGTTTTTCCAGTCGCCTTCGCGACAGCAAGCATGTTTTCTGTCGTGGCATCCATGGAAATAACAACGCCATCCTTAATGGCGACAAACCGCCAGGATTCGGTCATTTCATCGCCGTGAAAACTATAAACATTATTCTGCACCTGTTTGAGAACATAGCTTTCGTCTGCGCCTGAAATAGGCTTCACTTCCTGATAATTGTATTTCAGATAATCATGAGCGAAATATTTACGACGAGCATATTCACTCCTGTCGAAATGGCCCCACTGCCCTCGCGGGCTAAAAAGATAGACCTCCACTGAAATCCGCCAGTCGCGAACTTTATCCATGTTCCCATTATTACTTTTTACCAAGATCCCATGCTCCCGATCATAATACAGATTAACCAAGTCTCCCCAATTCTGCTCTGCTAAAGTACGCTGTCTTTGCAAGGATTCATCTCCGACATTAAGCATCAGTCCTTGAAGCGCCGCGGGGACCCGGTTGTCACCAAATTGGGTCTTATCCGTCGCGTCCTGATCCTTGGTCCACAGATCATCCGCCACCTGATAATCAGACTGCCCCCCATCCGACACTGCAGACGGCTTTGCCGCTTTTGCTTTGACCTTCACTTTCGTAGGGAGCTTCTGCGCGATCTTTGCTTGCGGGTCACAGACTTGGATTTCGACCACATAATCTCCGGTTCCGAGGTCTTTTGTTTTATAAGTCACTTGGAATCCGGCTTTCTGGCCGGCGGGAATCGTGCCTTGCCCAGGCTCCACTTTCAACCAATCTTCTTTTGTCTTGATGACATAAGAAAATGGAACGCTGCCGTTATTCGTCATTTCAAAAGCTCCGGCAGGAGCATCAGTCCCTCGGATGATCTCGGATGACAAACTTGCCGGATTGGTAGAAAGACCGGCGCTTTTCACCTTCACAGTCATAGGGACCACGATCGGTTCTTTGAGGCCTTCCGCCTCAATCTTGATCTGTGCTTTTTGTTCACCGCCCCCGAGCGAGCTAGTATTGATAACGACAACAAGGCTGGATTCGCTGCCTTTCGCAACAGAGCCTTCCTGCGGAGCAACTGTAAGCCATGCAGAATCGCTTAAAACTTTAAATTTCACATCTTCGGAGCCAGAATTTTTGAGGGCCAGAGATTCCGGTTTTAAATCTTTTCCGCTCTCCACTTCTGCGGTCAACTCCAAAGGTTCCACTCTAAGCCCGGAAACGGATTCAACGGTCAGTTTCACGGGAAGTTTCTGCGGGCTATTCTCAGCATTGGGGTCCAGAACCTGAATCGTGGCCTGATACTCACCGGCTTTCAGACCGGAGGCGCGAACCTTTAAATTGACCTGGACCGAACCATCTTTTTCAAGCTTGCCCGAGACAGGATCGAGTTCAAGCCACGAAGCGTCTTTGACACACTGATAATGCAGTGTTCCATCCCCGTCATTTTTGAGAGTGAAGCTGCCCGCGGCTTCAAGATCCTTCCCGGTTTCGGTTTTCAGATCAAGTCCTGGCGTTTCCAGTTTCATAACGGGCGGCGTCGTGAGCTTGAGCGTTACCGGAATCTTCTTTGCGATCTTTGCGACTTCGTCCGTGATGACGACTTCACTTCTTTGTTCACCGGACTGAAGCTCTTTCGTATCATAATTAACTGTGAAAACGGCTTCTTCACCAGCTTGCAGTGTCTTCGAAGCGGGCATCGCGGAAAGCCACTTGTCCTTGGCTTCAACCTTAATCGTGACGGCAGACGATCCTGTATTCTCAACGCGCAAAATCTTCGGATTCACTGGCTTTCCCTTCACCGTTTCAGCAGAAAGCTCCTGGGCACTTAACGAAAGAACATCGTTCGTCATGACAAAGGCCGTCATCTGAACACTTTGCGGGCTATTCTTGACACCCGGCGCGATGACCTCGATCGTGGCAACATGCGCTCCGGCTGACATCGCGGAACTTTTCATTTTAACTGTCACGGAAGTAGCTTGGCCGCCGGCAATTTGTCCGTTCGCGGGTTCCGCGGTCATCCATGCATTGCCATCTTCCGCTGAGAAAGCCATACGCAGCGAATAATTAAGGCCTCCGGCCCCCTGGTTCTGGATCACGAAAGTCTGATCCCCTGCACTCTCCCCTTGCCGGAATTTCGCACTTAATTGTTTCTTATCCAACACAAGCACTGCCCCGGGAAGGACGTCCAGACGCACCAGCAACGTCCGTGGACTGTTCTGAGCATTCGTATCCTCGATCACGATCGGAGCCACATAGTTGCCTTCCTTGAGGTCCGTGGTCTTGAAATGAAGATCGATCTTTTGCTCAGCGCCACCGGAGGACGTTCCTTGCGTTGGACTTACCTCAACCCAGGGCATATTCGATTTGACGGCAAAGTTGAGAGTTCCGGCTCCGCTATTTTTAATACCGAAACTCGTATCCTGAGTGTTTTCCCCCAAGACTCCCCGCACCTTGATCTCGGCTTCGCTTATAGCAATGAACGGCTTGCTCGCATCCTTTGGCGTTTCGGTAACGGCGGTTTTCAGCGTTTGGCTCAGATCATCCAAAAATCCGGCAGAACCCGGGGGAATCATAAAACAGCAGAACAAAAACAAGGCAAGGGACGCGCTGCGGATCAGCTTCATGTTTTATCTCCCTAAAAAAGGCCGTAGTGGAATATGAGACCGTTGCGGGTGGCAACTTCCCGAATTTTTGAACGGATCTCGGAAAGGTCAAATTGATATTGGTACTTTTTTCCAAAAAAATCGGATTGTTCTTCAATCACTCGTTCGGGTGGCTTGTGCGGCATTAACTTATAAGTTTCGACTTTGAATCCGCAACCGGGAGCAGAACCCATATCAGCGCCGGAAAGGCCCCAGCCTTTTTCAAAAAGCAATTCGCTGTATTTGAGTTCATTCTTGGAGGAATCGATCTTGCAGGAAGCTTTGTAGACGAGTTTCTTGGAAGTGAGAAATGCCTTTCGTTCTGCGAGCACGATCTCAAAACGGCAGGAATCTTTTCCCTCTTGGAACGCGGCGCCTTTTTCTTCGGCGATTTTCTTAATCTCTTCCAGAAACATCGTAGCTAAGGCCTCCCCTTAAAAAAAACGGCCCGATCAGAAAGATCAGGCTGTTTTCATAATCTCATACTACAAAGCTCGCCGTGCTAGAAACCAAGCTTCTTTTTCATGTCATTCCCGGCCTTCTTGGCCACTTCCGCAGCTTCCTCAGCCTGTTTCTTCGTGCAAACCGCAACGCGATCAGCCTTGCGCTTAACCAGAATCTGGTCTTTCTCCATGCCCTGCTTACCGAGCGTAGCGAACCAATCCCCGGCCTGATCAATCGGATTATCCTTGCTGCAATCCGCAGCATAGGCAGCCACGGAAATTCCACCGAGCATAAGAGTGAAAACGAAGAACGCAATCACGAGTTTGCGCATGATGTTTTTCCTTTCGTTGGGTTAAATCTTTAAAAAACCAGTGCAATTATAATCAAAAATCCTTCTCCCACAATCTCCAAAATTGTCCCATGAAACACCTAAAAAATACCGACTTGCTTGTACGAATCCCAGATAATCTTGACAGCATGGAGGAATGCGGCAACAAGCACATAAGTCACGGCCAGCACGATCACGGTCACGATGATCTTTTTGCGACGACTGAAGGCCGGGTTAAACCAGACAAGCGGCAAAGCGAACGGCCCCACGGTCAGAAAGCTAATCACTAAGGACGCGGTTTTGGCATACCACGGTGTTTTTGGCACTTCGGGGCGCGCGGCAAGAAATTCATTGCAGTGCTTACACTTGATCGCCTCGGCTTGGATCTCTTCAGCGCAAAATGGACATTTTTTCATGATGCTTCTCCTGAAAAAATAAACGGGTAATCATAGCTGCCCAAACCTTGCATTTCCTTTTCGGAATAGTGGTTTGGACGTCCTATCAGCCCTTCTTGAATAACCGTTGGACCCACGATAAGAAGCAACTCACCGGACAACTCACTTGCGTGATTGTGGCACCACAAAAGATACATGTCAAATTCTCGCGTGGGGTCTCCTTCTTACAGGATGGACAAACGAGCACACTGGAACCAGCGGCTTCTTCCCGCTCCCATTTCCGCTTCAGAGTTTCCGGTGACTCCTCATCCTTTATTTCAAAATCTTTGGGTCCTTCGTCATCGCCAAACATGATACCTCCATGACCCGGAAATAAAAAGGGACAGGCTACCTTATAAGCTAAAGCAGCCTGTCCCTTTTATTCTTTTTTGCCGCACCACGTACGCTGCTTAGAAATCGTAACGGACGGTCCCGTAATAGGTATTGCTCATGAACTGGTTCTTGAGCTCGATATCCCAGTTCCCGGTGACGGTCATGTTCCCTTTATTCAGAAACGCGAGCTCGGTACCAAAAAGCATCCCGTTCTTCGCGGGTTTTGCGCCCTTTGTGTTAAAAGAAGACCCGCCGCCGGCAAAAGAGGCTGTGGTTTCATACCGGTCCCCGATGTAATCATAGAGCCACGCCGCTTTCGCCGAAGGAATAAACGTCCCGACCTTCTTGGCGACAATCGGATACGCCAGCTTGGTCCCAAGCCCTTGCTCCAGCTGATGGAAGCCGTCCCCTCGGACAGAAAGATTCAGGGAATCCGCGCCCTTTTCCTTGTAGCTGTTCATGTAGAGGTAGTTGTATCCCAAGGATGCGAAAGGCGTTACTTCCAGCGCCTTCGTTTCCTTGAAGACGAACTTGTAGCCCGTCTCGAAATTCGTCGAATACTGCTGGCCATAATGATCCGCTTTCGCCACACGTTTCGCCGAGGGCGTCAGCCAGATCTCACGACGACTGTCATAATTATTCTGTGTAAAATTGACCATTCCATCCACGTACCAGGAGTTCTCGACCTGGCTGCGCACCGCCTCGTAGGATTTCTTCCCGCCCTGCCGAGCCTTGTTGAGATTAAGCGAGTCATAACTCCCATAGACCGTCCCCTGGAAGCTATTGATATCATCCGACGGACTGCCCGGCTGTTTGGAGTTCACGCGCGCCCAGCCATAACCGCCCGCAAGACCCGCGCGAAAATGGTCATCGATCACTTTATCCGCACCGATCGTGGTCCCGAAAAGATTCGCCGAATAACCCTGGATTCCTTTGCGCTCGTCCTGTTTCATGTTACTCCCGAGGCCCTGCATCCAGACACCAACACCGTTCGTCATATCCCCGCTTGAAATGCCCGCGCCCGCGCCACTATCGCGCGCGCCGCCCAAACGGTTGCTGATCATTGTCAGTGCATTCGCCGTTGTCGCGCGACTCGCCTCCGCGGTCCCTGAACTCACATCGGGAGTCATGGTCCCTAGCGCAGTTCCAACAGCCCCCGCAGACTCCCCATCGAGTGTATTGAGCACCGTCAGCATATCTCCCGTCGCGCCTGAAATATTATCGAGAACATTCCCCGCGGCGGCGGCGTTCGAATTACTCCCGGCATCGCTCGCAAACCCGTTCGCCGCGCGACTCGCGGTCAGGACCAAGACATTGCCGGATTTCGCGCCTGTGAGCGTGTACTTCGTGTCGCCTAACACGTTAATCGTGGTCCCAGTATTGTATGTTAGCGCCCCGGTGCTCGTCAGCACGGAAAGGGTGCCGCCATTCGGGATGTAGCCGCCAATCGTCACGTCGATCGTCCCCGCTACATTGCCAAGACCGCCTGCGGTGATACTCCCGTAATCAACAACCGAGTTAGCCGCAAGCTTCATCACCCCGGTCTGGACATAGTTGCCACCCACCGTAAGAGCCGTCGTCCCGATATCAAGTGTAGCGCCATTCGTCACATGCGCCGTTCCTCCCGTTCCGAGAGCGCCAGCGTTGCTCACCTGCAGCGTACCGGCATTGATGGCTGTCGCTCCCGTATAAGTGTTCGCGCTGTTAAGGATCAAAGTTCCGGTGCCCGCTTGTGTCAGAGCCCCCGAACCCGTGATCCCCGTCGCGAAAGCTATCCCCTGCGTCACCGTATTCGAGCGGTCGAACAAAAGCGTGCCACTATTGGTAATCGTACTGCTTGAAGAAAGAGAGCCCGTCGTCCCGCCGCTTCCGATCTGAAGAATGCCGGCGGTAACACTCGTCGCGCCAGTGTAAGTATTGGTTCCGGAAAGCGTGGTCGTCCCATTGCCAGCCTGTGTAAACGAACCCGTACCGCTGATCGCGTTTGCCGCACCGATCGTGAACGCATCGTTTTGGTTGATCGTCAGGTTCCCGCTATTCGACACCAATCCGCTGCCAAGAGCACCGCCCGCGCCGCCGTTACCAATCTGCAAGGTACCTGCGGTAATGGTCGTCGTGGTGCTTCCATTGGTGTCGCTTGTCAAAGTGAGTTTATCAGCTCCGATTTTTGTCAGAACATGGGCACCGTTAACCGAATTGCCCAATGTAACGTCACCGCTGCCACCAATGCTGCTGTCGGCGCCAAGTGTAACCGCGCCGTTATACACCGCCGCGGCACCGCTGTTGGTCAACGCACCTGTTGTCCCGCCAACACCCGTTCCAGAGATCCCTAATGCAGACGCCGTAGCATAATTGACACCATTAAGATCCAATGTCGCACCGCTGTCGACCGTCACGCCCGTCGCCAAAGTGCCCATCGCCCCATTAGCACCCACGGTGAGCGTTCCGCCCGCAACTTCGAGCGTTCCCGTGCGCGTACTCAGCGCGTTCAAAGCCAGTGTGCCATTGCCAACCTTAGTCAGGGCGGTGGCATCAGCCCCGAGACCGGCCCCAAGACTAATATCTCCGGACCCGCCGATACTCGCCCCAGCGCCACCCACCGTCACCACACCCGCATAGGACGCCGCAGCACCGCTATTGGTCAACGCACCGGTGGCTCCAACGCCCGTCCCGATGATCGACAAGGCGGAACCTACGGTGTAAGTAGTGCCATTGAGATCCAAAGCCCCATTTGTCGCAGTAACAGACACACCTCCCGCAGCAGCGCCAAGTGCCCCATCGACGCCAACCTTCACGGTACCAACATTAATCGTCGTCGCTCCGGTATAATCGCTGAGAACATTCAGGTTCAATGTCCCGGATCCGTTCTTGATCAAATTACCGGCGCCGGTGATCTTCGTTCCCGAGACCGTTGTCGCATTCGCACCATCAATCGTCAGATTATTCCCAGCATTGTTGACCCCGCCTGTCAGCGTTAGAAGACCGCTGCCGGAGCTACTAATCGTGCCACCGCCTGCCCCGAGGGTAATGTTCTTTGCTAACGTGCCCGCTATTCCGGTATATGCTAATGTTCCTCCGCCACTGAGGCTCAAAGCTGCGTTTTCACCAAGAGCTTGAACGCCTGTGGATGTCGCATTAACTGTGTTGATACTCAGTGTTCCGCCGGTAATCGACGTCAGTCCGGTATAAGTGTTGGCGCCACTCAAAGTAAGAGTGCCAGTACCGGCCAAGGTCAATCCGCCAGCTCCACCTCCAAGAACACCGTTGAGCGTGGTGTCACCCGAGCCAGTCACTATCAGCAAATTAGCGCCGTTGGCAATATTATTAACTATCGTCAGGATGTTCGAGGAATTGTTCGTCCAAGCCTGCACGGCGGTAAGTATAATGTTTAAAGGTTGGTCTTTAGAAGGATCGGTGGGATGGTTATAGCCGATGTTAACCGCACCCGCGCCGGAATTCACCGTAATACCGCCCGTATCAATCGACAAAGTCCGCGTCGTGCCCTGAAGGTTCGAGTCAATCAGTGTCGTACCTGTGTTCCCGATGATCATCCTAGCGATGACCTTATTCCCCCCAAGTTGAACGACCTCCGTAGGATTCATCACAGCGGATTGGTTGAAAACCACCGAGTCCCCATCTGCCGGAACCCCATGTGCACCACCTGAATCTGCATCGGACCAATTAGCAGCAGTCTCCCAGACCATACTGCTGATGGTATCCCAGTAATAGGTTGCCGCAAACGCCGGCGTAACGGGTAAGAAAACAAGGGATAAGATTGCGGTCACGGCGAGGAACTTTTTCATGGGGGGGGGAACTCCTTTGAGAGTTGTACTGGAATGGCTCGAAGTTTTTTTCAAGATAGGGCTTCCGTGGTTTCTTTATAACAGGAACTGCCGCATCGTAATAACACAGCGAAAGAAATGAATACATTAAGCCTATAACACTATCGGGCTTCTATAGATACGGTCTAGGGCCGCACTTTCTTAACACGGAGATTCTATAGCAAGCCTATACCAAGATACAACTTTTATAATCAAATCATTGCCCGAGGAACTGGAGAGAAAACTGACGGGACGACTCGATGCTCATGAAATCACAATCGTGGATGTCTTGCGCTGTCTCATAAAATTGCTCGAACCTCCGCCCACCTGCCCGATCTTCCCACGAAACCTAAAGGCCCGATAGGATTCCAGTCTAAATCAAACTATGTTCACTTCGGGGGTTAGCTCAATTCCGAACCGGTCCTTGACGGATTGACGAATGGCTTCCGAGAATTCCAAGATCTCTTGCCCTGTCGCACCGCCGTAATTGACCAATACCAGCGCCTGATCTTTGTGCGAGCCCACGGGCCCGACGGTCTTTCCTTTCCACCCACATTGTTCAATAAGCCAGCCTGCCGGGATTTTCACCCTACCGTCCAGCTGCAAATAATGCGGCATTTTGGAATGTTGGGAGACAAGCGTTTTAAACTGAGCTTGAGAAATAGAGGGGTTTTTGAAAAAACTTCCGGCGTTCCCAAGCTCTTTCGGGTCCGGAAGTTTAGCGCGCCGTATCTGGCAGATCGCATCGCTCACCGCTTGAAGGGAAATACTCTGGATCTTCATTCCCCCTAGGGTTCGGTGCAGATCCCCGTATTCGGTTCGAAAACGATAAGCAACCTTGGCATGGGAAAGTTTTGCGAGCTTGAATGAAACCGAGATGATAAGGAACTGGTTTTTCAGCTTATGTTTGAAAACGCTGTCCCGGTATCCAAAAACACAATCCATGGCACTGAACTTTACCGGTTCCCCCGAACTGATCTCGATCGCTTCCAACTCATAGAATGTATCTTTAAGCTCAGCGCCATAAGCCCCAATGTTCTGAATGGGCGCAGCGCCCACAAGACCCGGGATCAGGGAAAGATTCTCTAATCCCCCGTAATTCTTCTGGATGCACCCCATGACCAGGTCGTGCCAAACCTCACCCGCTCCCGCTCTGACGAGCACATCCGTTTCAGTTTCGCTCACGGTCTCAATCCCGGAAATCGAATTCTTCACGACCCAGCCGTCAAAATCTCCCGTCAAAAGGACATTGCTGCCACCACCGAGAACGAGCTTCTTCTCGCCGGAAAACCGTTTATCGCGGGCAAGCTCTCTAAATTCATCGACCGAACGGATCTCGGTAAAATATTTTGCTTCGGCCTCGATGCCGAACGTATTAAGAGACTTGAGTGACTTGCCTTGTTCGATCTTCATAAGGGTATTCTAGTGCTGTTTTTCATTTGTTTCTACGGCTTAACGCCATGAGTCTGCAAACCCCTAAAACGGGTAGTCATGCCGTACAACGGTCTGAAAGAAAAAAGGCCACCGGATTTAACTTCCGATGGCCTTTATGTTACAGACTCTCGTTTTTTAGTTGGAAGATTTCTTCTCGAGCATCCCTTTGAAAATTCCGCTGAGATCCATCAACGAGGTACTATTCGCCCCGGTGGGAATCCCCCAAATCTGGAGCTTATCCGGGATATTTTTAGCAAACTCAAGGGCAACCACATTGCTCCCCCCGCCCAAGGCTTCCGCGGAAAGTCGCTTGCCCTCGGCCTCGGCTTTGTACAACGCGAGCTTCCCCGTGGCTTCTTGCTCCAACTTATAACGCTCCGCTTCAGCCTCGATCTTTGCCGAAGCCGCGCGGCCCTCCGCTTCCTGAATCGCCTTCAGTTTTTGTCCTCGGGCGATCGCCTCCAGCTTTTTCGCGGTTTCCTCTTCCGCCAACGCCTGCTGTTTATTGACCTCTACCATTTGAGCCGCGATCTTTTTCTGTTCGATCGCCGCCTCAAATTGTCCGCTGAACTGAAAATGACGGATCAAAGCATCCTGGATGTTGATAGCGGGATATTTTGCCAGCACATTGGTCAGTTTCTCCTTGATCCTGTTTTGGATTTCATCACGGACCTTGCCTTGGTAGATCTCTTCAGCGGAGTAACTCCCGATAGCGATCCGCGCCTCGGAGCGCACTTGAGGCAATAGAATCTGATCTTCATAATTAGGACCCACCGCCTGGTGCAACAGCGGCACGTCCTTACCGTTCAGAGAATAAATAATCGTGATATCCACGCTCACATTTTGGCCATCGTCGGTTTTCAACTCCATATTGTATTCCTTCTGATTTTCAGAGGCCATCGACTGGCTCGGGAACGAACGCGCAGAGACCTTATAGATCACCATGTCCGTGAACCATTTATTAAAAAAATGATACCCCACCCCCAGAGGTGCGCTGTCGATATGTCCTTTGATCTTATCCACACGTACCGCAACTTCCGTGGGCTGGACATTGATCCATCCGAAAGAAGCGATAAAGAAGATGAAAAGTAAGCCGAGTGAAAAAGCAACCAGACTTGATGGCAAAAATTTCTTGAAAGCGGATTTCAGTTCAGCATTCTCATCCATGACGATATCCTCCTTGATGCAAATTTTTCCGTGAGCTATTGATGACTAAGTATCGGCCACACGGAAAGAATCTACACGTGATTAGACTTGAATTTCGAATAGGCTAAAAAGGCCATCAGGACCGTCCCCAAACCATCGTTTAACCGAGGGGAGGATTGGAACCGCATCGATCATTTCCACAATCCACGCTTCTGCGCTTTTGCTTCTTCTTGTAATTTTGAGAATAGTTCTTGGAACTTCGCGTTCGGCGGAACGATCTTCATGGAAGCATAGCCGGATCTTATCATCGTGGCATTCAAGAACACCCGGAGCTGTCTTTCTTCAGTCCCTGGGCTGAGCTCCGCATACCATCCTTCCGGTATTTCCATATTCAGATGGGGATCCAGATAAAAATAAACATAAGCCCATCGCCGGCCGGACTTTTCTTTCTCCAAAGCATCATGCTCTAACACAACCTTTTTATTTTTGAGCAACTTGCGGAGGAACTTCGCGGCATTTTTTCCGGCCGCTATGAGCGTCGGAGAATCTTTTCCCGTGTTTTTGATATCATCCTTGAGCTTGACGTTTTTGGAAGATGCGGGGACATCGATCCCGATCAGACGAACTGTCTCGCCATTGGAAAGCTGTAGGGTCTCACCATCGATAACACTCGCCACCGTGAATGAATCCGCGGCCTGGCAGGGGCTGAACGGCATGATAAGGGAAAAAGTGAAAACCAACGCTGCCGCACAGGCTGATTTTTGACTCAACCCTAAACCCAAGAGCCGGCTTGCATTCGATCCCATCGCGCTTAGCCCTTTAGTAAAACGGGGCTTTGCCTCTTATTTCTTACAATCTCTGAGGAGAGCAATCACTGTCTCCATCTGAGTGGATATTTTTTGGAGTATCTCCAGCTGCTCTCTCGACATTCTTTCCTGCTTTTCCTGCATGCTTTTTGCTTCACTCGCTATTTTCGCCATATCCCCCAGCTTGCTCAGATCGAACATTATTCCTCCTCTGAATTGTTAACCGCGTCCTTGCGGGATAACTTCCGGATACATTCTACTACGATTTCGGGAAAAGGAACTGCACGGTGTAGCGGATCGTCCAATCCGCCTGATATCTCGGCCGCTCCAAATTATACAAACCCTGAACGCTCATATTGACGGGCGTCTTGCCGAAGTGAAGCAATTTCCCGATGCCGCCGCCGACAGGGAGCGTCCATTTTTCGCCATTTTTAGCCTCCCAATTTGCGGTTATGATCGGCGAGGTAAAAACGAACCACCCCTTCGGAAGATTGTAATTGATGAAGGGCTGCAGGGTCATGTCGTTCACATCTTTGCGGTTACGATTTCCCGCATAGGACCAGAGATTATTAACGAGCGCTCCAACAAGCCAGCGTCCTTTGGAGTACACAAAAACTCCGGTCGGCCCGACTGACCATTTTTCAAGACCCAGCGTCCGGTCGGTCGCTGTCGGGAATTGGAACACAGGACCCAATCCGATCATGAGATCGCCAAACGGAGGCGGCGTAAAGAAAAAGGAGCTTGTGAGATCTCCCAATCCCCCCGTATTTCGCGGCCACGGCTGAGCGACCACGGGGAGAATGTTCCGGGTAATAAGTGTCCATTGATGCGGCAATCCGATCGGATAAACGGGTTGGACATTGCAGACATATTGCATTTTGCCATGTGGACCGTATCCAAGATTAAAATTATTCTGGAACGGAACACTGACCATGTTCGCAATCGGATTCTGGGCAGCCTTGATAAGAGCTTCGTTCTTCTCCTCCGTCGTCTGCGTGGTTTGCGCTTCGACTAACCCTTTAGCCTGCTCTTTACCACTTAGGCCTTGCCCTATGGCAGCATCGGCCGGTACGGGGAAAGCCGTCATGCCCAGAATCACGGCAAGACTACAAAAAAAAGAAAGCCATTTTAGTCGGCTCATTCTGTAAATCCTCCAGGAATCAACAGCATTCGAAACAATTTCCATCTCTATGCGGTGAAGTTTAATAATACCACATCTTCTTTTAATTGTTTTGGCCTCCCCTCTCCAGCAATTTTTCTTCCATGAGCTTATCGTAGATATTTTTCGCCATCACTTCATACCCCTCGGCGTTGCAGTGGGTCCTTGCAAAATAATCGTCCCTCTTGGCTCCGTCGTCCAACATTTTTTTAAATATCATCGAATGATCCACGAACGGAATATTTAAAGCCTTCGCGAAATCACGCAACATAGAATCTAAAATAGCGCGATCATTATGCTTGGGATCGAATGGATAATTCTGCAAGATCAGTTTGATATTTTTCCTTTGAATATTACCGACAATATCTTTGATGTCAGACCCTACCCAGCTAAGCAATTCGTCATCCGTCAAGCGCATAAACTGATAGGCTTTTTTTGGATTTGCGACCTTATACTCCTCGATGAACCGATCAATTTTAATTCTCAGCATTTCCGACTGCTTGTCGCGTCTATGATCCAAAGATTTCCGCAGAATTCTAAGCGATATATAAGGTGGCTCTCTCCAACCACCGCTATTCTCTCTCTCCGCTTTCATCCCTTTGATAAACCATTCCAGACCTTTCTGCGGAGCCTTTTTTGGTCCCCCATAAATTCTCCCAAGCATTTGATAGTTACCAGTATCCTTAGGATATAAACGTATCTGTTTCTTAAGGCAGTCAATGGCCTTATTCACTGCTTGCTTGTCCAATTGAACTCTGCGATCCATACTGCTACACACGCTCCCCACAATTCGGCTACACTCTTTCGTTTGAAAGTGATGCGTCTCTTGAACATTTTTTTTATTTATGATGTCGTTGCAAAGTGCCATAAAAAGCCTGTACACATGACTATGATAGAGAAAACTCTTCGCAAAAAAGCGCAATTCCCCGGAATGGGCGCCCCTCCTTATTAAATACTCATCATATTTATAATAATTCCACCAATTAGGTTGGCCTGTCTGAAGAAGAATCAGATCGGGTTTTGTTTTGGCAAGAAAAGACTCTAAGTCATACAAAAGCTCTGCGGTATTCTGATTAGATTGCCCATAATTAATGACGCGGATCGCTCCCTTTTTAAATTGTTTATCCAGTAAAACTTGCAAATCATCGGGATAGCTCTTCCCCTTAGGCGCTTCCGCGCCTGCAGTCCACGAATTCCCGAGGCATAAGATGGTGTAAGCATTTTTCCGGTATGGATCGGAGGAATGAGCGGCGGGAGTCATCTCCATGTGATAGATAACTCCGACAATCCTTAAGCCGACTTCGAGGAGGAGCAAAATGACGATCAGCCCGAAGAGAAATGTTGCGAGACGCCCTAGGATATCATTCATCTTCATAATACTTCTCCATGCAGACAGCGGATTAGAGGGAGAATAAAACAACGTCTATTAATTGTTTTGACCGTTTAACTCCACGAACTTCTCTTCTAGGATCTTGTCATAAACATTTTTCGCCATCATCTCATACCCCCTAGCATTGCAGTGAGCAATCGCGAAATAATCGTCCCGCTTCGCCCCGGCATCCAACATTTTTTTAAACAGCATTGCATCGTCTACAAATGGAACGTTTAAGTCCTTCGCGATATTTCGCAAAAGCGGATTAATAAAAGGAAACGCCCTGCTCTTGTTCTTTGGATCAAAAGGATAATTTTGCAATATCAGTTTAATGTTTTTCTTTCGGATAATGTCCACCATATCTCTAATATCAGACTCGGCCCACCGGCTGACCTCTTCATCCGTCAAACGCATAAAATTATTCGACCCCTCTGTATTTTCTTTTTCGTATTCCTCTATAAACCGATCTATTTCCTTCCTCATTATTTCTGCCGGCCTGCCAGTTCTCTGAGCCATCGCCCTACGCATCTTTTGGATGCGTAAAAAAGACGGATTCCATTGACCGCCGCTCCCCCTCCCCTCCGTTTTCAGCCCTTTCATGTACCATTTCAGGGCCTCTTGCTGATTCTTTTTTTGATCTTGATAAATTCGCCCCATCATTCCATAGTATTCTGGATCATTGGGGTATAAATTAATCTGCTCTTTGAGACATTTAATAGCCTTGTTCACCATTTCTTCGTCAGGATGCCTCTTGTAGCACGCGCCCCGCACAATTTCCGGACATCCTTCGGTTCGATAATCATGCATCTCCGCAGCATCCCTTTTATTTATTATGTCGTTGCATAGGGACATGAAAAGCCTATACGTATGGCTATGAAAAAGGATATTGTTTGTAAAAAAGCGGGGTTTCTCCGAATTAACGCGACTCCTATTTGAATAATCACTATACTTATAATAATTCCACCAGTTGGGCTGGCCCGTCTGAAGAAGGATAAGATTCGGGTTAGTTTCTCTGATAAAAGATTCCAAGACATCTAATAGTTCACGCGTATTTTGGTTAACACGCCCAAAGTTAATGACTCTGTTCTTCCCCTCACCGAACTTCTTATCAAGCAAGCGCTGCAGATCGTCGGGATAGCTCTGTCCCTCAAGCGCCTCCGCACCCGCAGTAAACGAATTCCCAAGACACAAGATGGTATAGGATTTTTTTTGATAAAGAGCGGAGGAAAGATCGACGGGAACTATCTCTTTGTGGTAAACAGCCCCGACTATTCTTAAGCCTGCTTCGAGCAAAATCAGGGTCAGAAAAAGCCCCATAAGAAATGCTGCGAGGCTGTGCATTATTTTGTGCGACTTCATGCTCTACCCTTTTCCATCAGCTTTTTTCTACAAGAAAATTCCCCAGCACCAAATAATCCATCTCACTCTTTCTAAAACAATTGATCGCGTCTTCCGGAGAGCAAACGACAGGCTCTCCCCTTAAATTAAAAGAAGTGTTAATGATAATGGGAACTCCGGTTAAATTTTCAAATTCCTTGATAAGTTGATAGAGTTTCTGGTTCGTATTTATATTCACAGTTTGAACTCTGGCCGTACCGTCGACATGCACTATGCCCGGAACAACCTCTCTCTTTTCTTTTTTTACCATGGGTGCTAATAACATGAATGGCGACGCGCCTTTTAATTCGAAGAATTCCCCGGCCTTTTCCTCCAACACGAGGGGAGCATACGGCCTAAAAGGTTCCCGTTTCTTCACCTTCGCATTTAGAATCTCTTTGATATGCGGATTGCAGGGATTGGCCAGAATAGACCTGTTCCCCAGGGCCCTCGGCCCGAACTCCATCCTTCCTTGAAACCAACCGACGATCTTGTCCTTGGCAATCTCACCGGCAACGTATCGCAACAATTCAACATCATCAAATTCCTTGAACGTTATATTACGGTTGAGAAGGATCCTCTTGATCTGATCCGCAGAGTATTCGGTCCCAAGATAGGCATGGGTCATGACACAATTCCGGGGATTTTTCAAAATCGAATGGTACACGTAGGATGCCACACCCAAAGCTCCACCGCTATCCCCGGCAGCCGGCTGAATGAATATCTCCTTGAAAGGCCCCTGCTCGAGGATTTTGCTGTTAGCGACACAATTCAGGAACAATCCCCCCGCCAGGCAAAGCCTATCCAACTTGGTCTCTTTATAAAGATCCCGGGCGATCGTAACAAGCGTTTCCTCCGTGAACTTCTGAAGGCTTGCCGCCACATCACAATGTCTTTCTTCAAGAGCACTTCCCGGCAGCCTCGCAGTCCCGAAGGTCTTGATAAATTTTCCGCTGTACATCCTCGTTCCTTTATTAAATCCGAAAAAACTCTCATCGATGAAAAAGCTGCCGTCATCCTTCACCCTGACAATTTTCCGAAACTGATCCAGATACTTCGGCTTTCCGACGCTAGCGAGGGCCATAACCGTTCCCTCGCCTTCATGCGCTGCAAAACCAAGATAGGTCGTAACCGCCGTGTAGACCAACCCCAACGAATGCGGATACTGTATCTCCTTAAAGATCTGGATGTCATTTCCGCGGCCGCGGCCGCAGGTCATGGTGGCCCATTCTCCCACCGCGTCGCTTGTCAGGATGGCGGCCTCCTCAAAAGGAGACACCAAAAAGGAACTGGCAGCATGAGACAAATGATGTTTGATGAAAAAAACTTTCCCTTTGAAACCGATCTCTTTTTCCAATGTCAGAGGAAGGACGAGCCTGTCCTGCAACCAATAAGGCATGGTGTCCATGAAGTTTTTCAAAGAATAGGGCCATGCCTGCAGGTGATCGATAATGACCCTGGAAAACTTCAGGAAGGGCTTCTCGTAAAAGCCAACGTGATCGATCTCATCAAACGTGATCCCGCCCGCCTGGATGCAATAGTTGATGGCGTTGATAGGAAAATCGGCGGAATTCTTGATCCGGTTGAATCTCTCTTCCTGCACAGCCACGACAACCTGTCCGTCCTTAATGAGGCAGGCTGCCGCGTCATGATAATGGCAGGATATCCCCAATATATTCATAAATACAACTGAATCCTCTCAGCGAGTGTGGTGCAACTCATATCCCCGCATAAATGAATGTCGTAATGATCGCCGGGCCAATGTAATAAGCCAAAATAATCAGCAAAATAATCACTATAAAAATGGGTGTGAGGAACGCCAGACGATGTTTCTTCACAAGCAGCAACATTTCCCTAAGAACAAACAAAATTTTCCTCATAAGACGTCCCCTTCTTCCTTTATGACTGTTTCAAGCTGTCTTCAGGATCCTCTGCATACCCCTCTGCTGTGATCCAAAAGGTATCCTGCGCCTTAGGCTTTCGGATCAACACATCGCGTTTAAAGATCATTAGAAAAAGCGCGGTCAGGCCGAACCCCGCACAATAGAGAATAAATAAGAAGATCTTGACCAAGATCTTCTGCGTGATCCGAATGATCGCCCGGGTTAGGTTCTTTATCCTCTGCAGCACAAGAATTCCTTTACTTTGGCTCCAATGTCCCCGAGGCAGAAAAGGTGCAACCCAATTTCTGCGCAACGAGGTCCAGCACACCGCGGTCAAAATTGATCGCGAGCAATTCCAAAGCTTCCTCCCGCGACAGCAATGATTCACGGATCATCTTGCTCATCTCAACATGGTAGTGGGTATATCCGAAATTCTTCATGGAGTTATAAACCGATAAAAAATTCAGATAGCAGTTGGTGGAAAGCGCCGGATAACTCAACCTCGGGAATTTCCAATTCAATTCCTTCTTCAAAATTTCCACATAAGCATGGGCATCTGTTGGAAGGAACCAATGAGGAGAAAGCACCATAGCCTTGTGCCGCTTCTTGGCCCGACTCAGGACTTCTTCCATGCTTCGCGGGAAGTCATGATATTTGAGGTTCTTTTTCATATAGCCGTCGAGAAAGGCCCGCGTTTCTTTGGACATGGAAGCAAATTCGGTCTGATGAATGTTACACCCGCACCGCGACATCACCGGCTGCTGAGTGGTCTGGCCTTTTGTCCATCCCGCAATGATGATCGGGATATCAAAACGGGCAGCGATCTCATAGGTGAGGCCCATATACCAAATTGAGCAGGGATGGCACAAAATCGCCTTAGATCCGGTCTTCACTATTTCCGCGAACATCTCCTTCATAAAATCCGACTTGAAGAAAAGATAGTCCACCCCCAGAATCTCCACAGCATTACGGACATTCTCAAGCGCGTCCTCCGTTTCAAAACCGTGATCAAAAGTAAACGCCAGAGGATTAACCTTGTATCGTTTTTTCATGTAATACAAAGAAGCCGTACTGTCCTTGCCTCCGCTGCACATCACCAAACAATGATATTTTCCATTCCCTTTGTTCTGATTCAGGATCTTGACAAAATCGCTTTCCAAAAAGGTCGTCTTCTGTTGCTCCGGCTCCTTATTCTTTTCAAACTCACGGCAGATATTGCACACTCCTTCGTCATCAAGCCAAATATCGGAACGGCTTTCAGGCAAAACACATCTTTTACAAATCGTCTTCGGCTCTAAAGAGATTTTTGAATTCGCAACTTCCATTGTTTTCCCTTTCGCTCTCTGGCTACAATCTTGTGTCCCTCATCCTCTAGAGATGCGGGAACATTCTCCATGGGTTCCCCGTCATCCAGAATGATATCCAACAACGTATCTCCGGCTCTTTGAGCTAATTTGAGTAAAATACGCGCCGAGTTCGCGGGACACGGAACTCCGGTCAGATCTAAGACTTCTACGGGCCCTTTCATCTTTTGAGCTTCCTTAAATGGTCAACGGTTCTCTGAAAACTGGCGACGGCGCGATCAATCTCTTTCTTGGTCGTCCATTTGCTCAGACTGATCCGCACAGCCCCATGGGCACTGGCTGCGCTCATTTGCAGGGCGAGTACGACATGACTCGGCTCCAGTGAATTCGCTGAACAAGCTGAACCCGTGGATATAAAAATGCCTTTCTTATTCAACAACGCGGCTAGGGGTTTACCTTCAACGTCTTTGAACGCAAAATTAACAATATGGCATAGTCGCTTGTGCCGCGAACCGTACAAAACAACATCTTCGATCTTCGCCTCAATCTTTCCGATAAAATAATCCCTCAAACGCGCCACCTTAACGGCATCACCGACACTAGCAATCTCTACTGCTTTCGAGAAACCAACAATTGCCTCCGTGTTGTAGGTTCCTGCACGTTTTCCATATTCCTGCTTACCGCCATGCATCATCGGCTCAATCTTGACCCCACCTCTGATATACAACACCCCAACACCACGAGGGCCATGGATCTTATGACTACTCAAGGTCACAAGGTCGAGACTATCACACCGAACATCAATATTTTCTTTGGTAAAACTTTGGCACGCGTCCGTATGAAAAAAAACCCTTTCCTCGCGGCACAATCTGCCGATCTCAGAAACAGGCTGGAGAGTTCCGATCTCATTATTGGCATGCATGATCGAGACAAGAAAAGTTTTAGCCGTCATGGCTTTTCGCACATCGCCTACAGAAACAATCCCTTCCCTGTCTACGCCAACATACGAAACCCTGAACCCCTGTTTCTCAAGCCAGCGAACGGGTTCCAAGACACTCGGATGCTCGATCTCAGAGACAATAATATGGCCCTTCTTACGTCCTCTTGTAAACGCAATGCCTTTGATAGCCCAATTATTCGATTCCGTCCCTCCTGAGGTAAAGTAAATCTCTTCGGGCCTGGCATGAATCCGCCCAGCAATGATCTCTCGAGCCTGTTCAACGGCAACGGCTGCCTGAAAACCAACGCTGTGCAACGAGGACGCATTCCCGACCCTCTTCCCTAGAAAAGCATCCATAGCCTTTATAACTCGGGGATCGGGCACCGTTGTTGCTGCATTATCAAGGTAAATTTTCATATCAAAGTCTCTCGGGCTATTCCTAAATTTGCACCGTCTTCCAGAAAATTAACGTTTCACTAGTATAAATCTTGCGCTCATAAAAAGCGAAAGCAGCTCGCAAAGTTAACGGTTTAGAACACGTAGATCAGGTTCACCGTCCCAAGGATGCCCTTGAAACGGTCAACCCCGTAATATTCGTAGTAACATTTAGTTGTGAGGCTGAGTTTCTCTTTGATGATCCATCCCGTAAACTGACCACCCACAGCGTGGATCTGATAAAAAACGTTCTTATTCCTGGCCGCAGTCCCGGTATCGGGGGAGATCTGCCATTGGTCATAGCCGCAAAGACCAACCTCCACGCGGCTGTTCATGTAATGGCTCAGCGCATACTCGAGTGTCATGCTTTGCCCCGGCGTCAGGTCCTGGGAATACCGCTTGCTGTTCAGATTGTAAGTGGCAGTCGTGATCAGAGCCGTTTTGCGCTCCTTGTCGAAATAATACGCCCCGTAGGCCTGAAACTGCTGGGTCCAGAACGCCATGCCGACATTGGCAGCACGCTTCTCGGAATACGATCCCGTCGGCGCGAAGAAACCGTAGTAAACGCCCGTATCATAGCGTTTCCCCCTCCAGGTCAGCATCACAGGTTGGACCAGCATGTCGCCAAATCCGTAATCATCGCTTTTAAACTTGAGCTCCTGATTGGCCGTCACGGTGTGCGTGGTGCCACCCACCGTAATGGTCCCAGTTTCGCGCGCCTTGATCTTGGCTTTGAGGCTCACATACCCCAAAGACGGAGCAAGGATCATTGCGTAATCCGCCCCCAGGAATTTCCATCCCGGCACCCATGTAAGCAAGAGCTGCTCGGTAGTGAACATCATCGCCGTGCTGATATCCGCGGACAAGTTCGCCGAAAGCTTTACGGGGACGGTCTCCCCCTGGACATTGATGTATCTTGTTTCGGTTTCGGATTTTGAGAAATGGGAAAGTTCTTTGCCGTTGGCGTTTCTTAGATCGTTACTGCCATAGATGGGATTGTAATAGAGGACATAAAATCCTTTCGGTGGCGTGATGATGTCGCGCATACCCAGGACGCCGGGGTAATAATGCCCCAACGTTCCGGCGTAGGCGGTCTGAGCGAGAAAAATCATCGCCAAAACGAAGAGAAAAATCTTACGCTTCATTGACCATCATCCTTTAAAAAGCCGGCAAACCTGAGATTATTGAACAATTTGGTCGCTACCGCCCGCCGAGGGAGGCGGAGGTACGGCCTGATAATAAACGCCGCTCGCTCCAAAAAAAGGTCTGTACCAGACAGGACCGCATTGATACGCCATCGTCCCACTGACATTTTGCGCGACGCACCCGGAAGGAAGTACCGTAACTTGTGCCCCCAAAGGCGCTGCGGTCTGTTGGACCACAGGCTGCTCTACAACGACCGTCGGAGACTGGTTTGCCGCTGCGCCAAGCGCTGTGCCGACTGCCATCCCGACAAGGGCATCGTCCGCTGCTCCATACCCCCACCCTCCCCATCCGGGACCCCATCCGTTCGCGTTGTAATTATTCGTGGTATTGTTGTCGTTGTTATTGTTGTTGTTCCTCCTATGATCATCTCCATGATTTCCTTGCCCGCCACCATGATATTCGCCGCGTCCGCCTTCACCCGGCATCTCCCCGCGGCCTCCACCGCTAAACCCTCCGCGTCCGCCACCACTCCAACCCCCGCCCATGTGGCCGCCGCCAAAACCACCGCCCCCGCCTCGCGCATACACATTGCCGGAGCAGAGCAACATCGCTAGTGGTACGATCATCATAAAAAGTTTTTTATTTTTCATGACCAGGCTCCTCGGGTTACTGTTTGTCCATAGCAGCGGCAGGAACTCCCCGGCCTTGCTGCATCGGATTGCGGAATTCGACCTTCGCTGCCTTGGACGTGTTCTGGAAAATAAATGTCTCCGGAGAAACCGGTTCATTGACCTTCCAATCCAGAAATCCCACCGTATAGCTCGGCTCGCTTATGTCATCAAAATAGTTCGCGTACACCAGCCGCGGAAGATGGTCTGCAGCGCCGATCCAGATCTGCCACTCCACTCCCTTGTTGGCAAAGACCAAATGGTCGGTTTTCACGCCTCCGATCGTCGACTGCCCGACATAAACGGCTCGGGTCAATCCTTCGGTTAGAACCTTGTACGGCTCAGCCACCAGGATATCGGCATATGGAAAGGATTTTCCCTCTTCACGGTAGGCTTCCTCGATCACTTGATCGACCGTACCAGGCGCAGGCTTTTCAGCGTAAAGATTCTTCGTCGGTGAGTACGCCGTGATCGTCTTTCCGTCAAAATAAAAATCGTACGGGAAAAAATCGCCCCGGGTTTCCGCAAAGAGTTTGTCGGAACCTTCCTTCACAACCCGTGAAGTTCCAAAAAGACTGACCCAGATCCCGTTCGGCGACTTGACAGGCATCATACTGCGGGTGTCAAAATGGAGGGTCTTAGCCTGCGTAAGCGTATCGCTCATGAGTTTCAGCATATCGAGAGCACGCTGGTCAAGAGATGCCCCGCCCGGCTGCGAAGAGACCGCTTGCGGCGAAACCCCTTCCTGCGCTCCAGCGCCCGCGGCAGCAGAAAGTAACCCCGCGATGCACAGTATGGATATTAAAAATTTTCTTGGTGACATAATGCCTCCTTGATCATTGAGCTGTCTTGAATTCACTTCGCTTCGTACACGACACTGCCGCCCACGATAGTCTTGAGGACTTTAACGTCTTTAAGACCCTCCTTCTGCATCGTAAAGATATCATCCGAAAGAACGGTCATGTCGGCATACTTCCCCGCCTCGATCGAACCTTTCAGATCGGATTCTCCCATCGACTTGGCTGCCCAGACCGTCCACATTTTAAGCGCCTCAGTAACAGAGATGGCTTGTGCGAGCTCAAAAATACCGTCATCCGATTCGCGAGTAACGGCCGCGTAGATTGCCAGGAACGGATTGACATTATCGAGATAAATCCCCGTCACATCCGAACCCGCCGCCGGTTCGAGCCCCGCGTCGATCATCGAACGGAACATAAACCCGGTCCGCGTCCGCTCAGGCCCCATATTTTCATAGTCGGCCTTGACCAGGTCCAGGAGCCATGTCGGCTGAACCGATATTTTGAAATCCTGACCCGCCATCGCCTTCGCGCGAGCAAGTTGCTCTTTCTTCAGCTGGAACATTCCGAAATGTTCGATACGCATGAGAGCGCCCGAAGCTCCCGACTTGATCTGGTTTTCATACGCCGTCAGCCCCATATCGATGGCTTCATCCCCCGAACAATGCATCATGCTCATCACGCCGTTCTTCTGGGCGATTGCGACAAAACGGTCCGCGACGGCCTGCGAGGTCACGAGAGTTCCCTTGCCTCCAGGAGGATCGGTATCAAAATGCCCGACATACGGTTCGTACATGTATCCGGTCCGGCAATCATTTTCGCCGTCTATCCACAACTTGATCCCTCCGAACCGGTACCATGCCGGATCGGTGCCCTGGGGCATGCGGAACTTGGTGAGGTCCTCGGGCATATCCTCGCCGTTGGCCGATGTCCAAACCGAGGTCGTGTATCGGATCGTCGGCTGCACTTTCATCCCGGCGATCTTTTGCAGGACCGGCAACGCAGCCGCGGGCGTGATCGCCAGAACCGATGTGAAGCCGTGCTGGTTCCAGAACTCCTGGAGGTCTTTCGTGTAATACTGTTCCAGCTGGGCTACTGTCGGCGTGGTCGGCACATCCGCCTGGGCATCCGTCAACACGCCCGTCGGCTCACCGTTTCCATCGAGGATCACAGAACCGCCATGAGGAAGCTTGGTGATACCTTTCACGATGCCCAGTTTTTTTAAGGCTGCCGCATTCGCGATTGCCATATGAGTACCGTTAGCGACCACGGTCGGATTATCGGGCGCGACTAGATCAAGCTCGGCCTTGGTGGGAAGACGTTTTTCTTTGAACTTATTTTCGCTTGCGGAAACACACGCTGCGAAGATCCATTCTCCCTTCGCGGTTTTCTTCACCCATGCAGCAATATGTTCAAGCGCCTCTTGGACAGAGGATGTCTCAGGAAAACGGCAATCTACCCAAGTCTCCTTCATCATCATCGCTTCCATGGGATGACAATGCGCATCAATGAGCCCAGGCACCACTGTCTTGCCGCCGAGGTCGATCATTTTTGTCGCACGTCCTGCAAGTTTCGTTATTTTCTCAGCACTCCCAACGCTCATGAATTTACCATCCTTGACCGCAACAGCTTCAGCCGTCGATTCCGTGGCATCGAGCGTGGCGATCTTTCCATTAAAATAAATCGCATCCGGCTCCGCGGCAAATGCCGTCGCAATAAGGGTAAATACCCCGATAGCAACAACGAAAAATATTTTTTTCATAATTTCTCCATAATTTTTCGAATTTCTAACCCCGCGAATTCTTCGGCTATTTGGATGAGATTCCTTCTCCCCAGAGATCATCGCGCTTAAACGCATAGAGCCCCATTGCCAAAAAAATTGGCCCCACTAAAAAAAGGAAGTAGAGGACATAGTGAGAAAACGGTTTGGAGAATCCCATAATCAGATCTCCGGAAAGTTCATCAAGGACAAAGAGGAAAAACGCGAATTGCCAAAAACTCCGCCTAAAGATCTTCTTGGTAAAACAAAAACCATAAAGAGCGACTATTTGAGCGAAGTTGGACAGGAGTCCCAGCAGCATCCACCACGGACGTTTAAGAACGACGGTTCCTATGACAGCTAAAACTGAAGCTACCGTCACCAAAACAAAATAGACCTTCATGATCCCCAAATACGCTTTCCACGATTTCGTCCCCATAAACACCTCCTGTTCTTCCTCCCCCATCAAATCTTCGCTCATTGCTTTCTTACAACTTTAACTTTCCGTTCTTGTCATACGCCTTAGATACGCCAGTGGGCTTTCCGTCCTTGTAAAGAACCTCGGCAGCTAATTGCCCGTTTTCGTAATAAAGTTTCGCCAGCCCATTCTCTTTTCCGTTCTGGAAAACCGCATCGAATTTTAATTGTCCGTTTGCGTAATAAATCTTAGTCGGACCTTCTAGTTTTCCGGTCTTGAAAGTCTGCTCTAAGAGCAACTTCCCTTTTTCGGAATACGCCTTACACCGCCCATGTTGTTTTCCGTTCTTGAAAAACTTCTCCGATTTTAATTGCCCGGACGCGTAATATTCCCTTGCAGGTTTTTCTCCGCATCCCATGGCACTGAATGTGATCGCAAAAATGACGGCAGCTCCAAACAACCCTCTGACGTATTCACCCGCTTTAATCTTCATCCCCACAATCTCCTCCCGTTTACTCGATTCGATCATCCTTCAGATCTTCCGAACGCATGCAATCCGCCCCGCGAACCCTTCTAGCTCAGATTGCGGAATCCTCAGCCTCTGTTGAAGCAAGAGGCCTGTGGTAAACAAACACATAATGGATCGTCCGGCCATCGACCGTGACGGGGTTCATGCTGAGATATTCGTTATAGCGCGCCTCGGAGAGTTCCTCCGGCACATTGAATCCGTAAAAATCTTCCACTGCCAGATCACGATCGACGATCCTCATTTTATAGGGGACCTGGATCCCTGGTGCGGGTTGTTCCAGCACTTTCAGGTACTGGCGATATTGGTCCTCAGGCACTTCAGGCTCCACGCCAAACTCTTCATAATCTTCAACCGTCAATTCTTCCAGGTCCCCTTCCTGAACTGGTCCCGTATAAATAGGCGCGTCAGTCCGCAGGGTAATTCCAGGATTCGTGCTTTCAGGAAGAGATTCAGCATAACAAGCCAACGGCCCAATCGCAGTCATGAAAACCGCCAGGAAAGTCACGACTTTCGCAAACTCAACATTTTTACTCATCCCAATAGACATCGTCTGTTCCTTTGGCCCGCGGGATGCTCCAACGACCGGGAACCTCCTCTGAATTTCTGCTTGCCTCCGAAACGAGACTCAGCGTCAAAACTCCCCGGCCTATCCTTTTTTTTCCACTCCGCCCATGATATCCCGCAATGTCAAAACGATACTCATCACTTCGTGAGAAGAATTTTCAAAAAATTCCAGGCTCACCTCCGCGCGTTGAATCGCAGACCGCTCGGATTCCTTCTTTTCGATCTGGAATTTTTTAGGCGCAAGCGTGCAGTCATTGAGTGCGTCCCACGAAACGGAAACAGAATAATGGGCGTAAATAAATACCAGAAAATTGACATTTTCGAATTCTGTTCCTGGCATGAGATAGCGCTGGGCAGCCCGATTAAGGTTCGTAATGACCCAGTCGGGGCCACACACGATCATCGGCCTCGTTTCATAGAAAAAAACGACATTCCAAAATTTTTCCTTCTCATCCAACGCTCTCCGGTAATAGCTGATCCTCAAAAGCGACCGGACCCGGGCTATCAACTCGGTCTCGTCAAACGGTTTGGAGATAAAATCATCGCATCCCATAGCAAATCCTTTGGCTCTGTCTTTTTCGGAATTTAGGGCGGTAACAAGAACCACGGGGATCAAACGCGTTTTTGCATCCGAACGCAATTTCTCCAGCACCTCCAAGCCTGTCATGTCCGGCATCATGATATCCAGCAGAATAAGATCCGGCGTCTCCAAGGCGATCTGCTTGAGCGCGTCACCGCCAGATTCCGAAAATTTAAGCTCGTATCCCAACGGCGAAAGCAAAGCCTCCAGAAGTTCGAGATTTTTTTTATCATCATCGACGCAAAGTAAAGTCTGTTTTTTTTCATCTTTCATAAAATCCTCCTGAAATGCATGGGTTGCTTTCTTTCACAAAATTCAGACTATGGATCACTCGGAAAAAAGGGAGCGGATCTTTTTCGATGGCACGGGCTCACTCACAGCCCCTCGCGCCTCGAACACTTCTAACTCTGCTACTTTTTAAAAAGTTCTTTTCAGCACGTCCTTTGTCCATTATTTTTGTTGATCAGTGTCTTTTTTCTCATTCAGCATTCCCACCTCGGAAGGAATCGTAAACTTGACGGTGGTTCCTTTGCCCATTTCCGCGGATTCGATCCAGATCTTGCCTCCATGAAGTTCGACGATCTTCCTGCAAATCGTAAGCCCGAGTCCAGTCCCCTCGGTTCCTTTCGTGTAAACATTTTCAACGCGAGTAAAAGCTTCGAACACCTTCCCCTGGTTCTCAGGTGCGATTCCGATCCCCGTATCCCAAACGGCCACTTCGATTCCAGCATCGGTCCGCCCAGCCCGAATCCCGATCTTTCCGCCGGCAGGGGTGAATTTGACCGCATTGGACAACAGATTATAGACGACCTGTTTGATCTTGCGCTCATCGGCCTGAATATCACCGAGGTCTTCGGCAAGGTCCATGACGAATTGGACTTTTTCAGAAAAATCCAGCCCCCCCATCAGTAACGAGGCCTCCTGCAGGCAACTTTTAACTGAAAAAAGAGACGCCTCCAGCACCATCTTTCCGGATTCCACTCTTGCGAGATCCAGAACATCATTGATGAGAGAAAGAAGGTAACGGCCGCTCGTCAGAATATTCTGGGTATATTTCGTCTGACGTTCATTGAGCGGACCGTATTTTTCCTTGGAGAGAACCTCCGAAAATCCGATGATGGAGTTCAGCGGCGTGCGAAGCTCATGCGACATATTGGCTAAAAACTCGTCTTTCGCTTTGCTGGCTTTTTGCAGGTCTTCCGAGCGCTTGCGCTCCACGGCATACTTTGCAGAACGCATGAGAAGGCGACCATCGAACTGGCTTTTGACCAGGAAATCCTCCGCCCCAAACTCAAGCGCCTTGAGAGCGACTGCTTCGTCGTCCATTCCGGTAATCACAACGATCGCAAGATAAGGAGCAATCTTCTGCAGGCTTTTCATGGTAACGAGCCCGTGACTGTCCGGCAAATTGAAGTCCAGCAGCATCAAATCAAACGACTCTTTTTGCAGGCGCTCCTGAGCGCTCTTCAATGTCCCTTCGACCGTGAATTCATACCGGCCGGCGCCCTCGGCCGTCATCATCTCCTGGACCAGCAGCGCATCGTCCGGGTTATCTTCGACCAATAGCACCTTGATCTTATGATCTGCCATTCCGCACCCCCGTCATATTCCTAATCGACCGTTTCACTCACCGTCAACCAACAACCTCGGGTGGCCAAGGCCCCGCTTAAAAAGAAATCGTAAATTTAAGCGTCGCTGTCGACGACTTCATCGTCGTCGATCTCCTCTTGAGCTGGAAGAGTATCCTCGGACAAATTTTCATTATCGGATGAATTTTTAATGTTTGCGTCAAACGCTTGAGAGGCTTCCGCTGAAGCCTCTGAGCTACTAGCCGCCGGCTCAGCAAAAACTTTCCCGGGGATGAAAAGAAATGCCGCGAAGAACAGCCCCAACGCTATCAGCCTCGCGTTTTTCATCTCATGCCTTTTTTACTTAGAGTCGTCCTCTGAATTCTGGCCCATTTCTTTATTCAGAAAATAGCTCGTCACCGTCCGGATGGCCACCAAAGACCCCAGGATCGCCAACTCCTGGAGCGTCGGCCTCACCAGGGTCCGGACGATATCAGCACCGATCATATACTCCAGCCCCATTAAAAGGTAGAAACCGAAATGCTGCCTCACAATGTTCCGGTTTTTGCAAGCGCTGGACCCTGAGAACCTTTTAAATTCCACCCCGCACAGCTCAACGAGCGACACGAGCGCGCCCCAAACGATCACAGCCACTCCGATGCATCCGATCCCAAGCGATAGGATGTTCACGATCTCCATCGGTGCTCCCCCGTTTATTTCTTTTCTTTTTGCAATTGGAAAACGAAAAAATCCGAATAAACAAGATCCGTGGGATCGCCCGTTCCGAGATCGATCGGCCCATCCTTCAAATAAAACTTTACTTTGAGGGTTCCCGTTTTCTGGTCATACAAATCCGTCCAGATCGTCCTGTTCGGAATGGGATTCGCCATGCCTCTGCCTGGATTATTCCAACGGGCCTTGACCTGATCCTGGTTGAAAAGGACGTCGTCAGCAGAAAATTGCTTCTTCTTACCCAACAATTCTACAAGTTCATTGTACCGGGCAAACGTATTGTCTTTTTCAAAAGGCGTATATTTTGGGAAGTCAGCCGGATCATTAAAACGGTAGAGGGGATGGTTGGTGAAGGGCTGCGGCTTACCGCCGTTCTCCATAAATTCGACTCGCATATTCTTGGGATTAATCTCGACGGTTATTGACCGGCCGGACTTGTCCGCGATCAAAAGATGCGCGGGTTCAAACGTCAGTGAAAGCTTTTGGTTCAGAAGCGCGGTTTTCGCCTCTCCCACAGTCTGGCAGTTCTCAAGGACATGGCGCAATATCTGGGTCGGGAAAATCAACCCTGAAAGATCCGTCTTCGGGTCGGTATTGATTGCGGTGTAATTGTCGGTATGCAGGATGGCAATAAGCCCTTTTTCGTTCATGCCTGTCACGACGCTCAAAAGGTCGCCGGTCCCGACACCGATTGATGCATATCCCTTGTCGGGATAGAGCTCGACTACGTAATTCCGGGTAAACATGGGGGGCGCATTCCCCTCGGGAAGCTTTAATAGCTTGTTGATCGAACACAGCGGGTAATCCATATTGTGTCCCAGGAACCCGCTGCCATCCGTAGTACTAGACGGCGGATAGTAAACACTCGAACAACCCCAAGGTCCTGCGTCATAAGCGAGCTGATCAAAAACAAAAAGAGAGTCGCCGTAGCTCTTTCCAAAAGAAACCGCCACACCCTTGGCCCTGTCCCTCAAAATGGGGGCGTTTTGCGCCAGATAAAGGTCTGCGGCCTTCGCGTAGCTTTCGTCCGGATAATGCGCCAAATCCTTAATACCATAGCTTTTTTGAGCAATGTCGCCGAGAGCTTTCCCGATCTCTTCATTAGTCCCTTGGATGACAATATGCCGAACGCTTTGATAGCTGTCCTTCCCTTGCTTCAAAATCACTTCTTCTTTAACGATCGGAGCAGCAAACAGAACGCCCGCAAAAAACGGGGAACAAAAAAAGAACAGAAAGATTTTTTTCATAACCTCACCCTAACTTTCTTTCGCTTCTAGCCTCTTAGGTTTTTCGGCCATGGCTTTTTCACCGCCTCTAAGTTTCCTTTTTTGTCATTCTCGTAAAACACCCCATCAGACTGCCCGTTCTTGAAGACCGTCTCGTCTTTTAATTGTCCGTTTTCGGAAAATTCCTGATACAGGCCATTAGGTTCTCCGTCCTTGAAAACCGTTTCACTTTTCACTTGTCCGTTTTGGTAATACTCCTGGAACAGGCCATCAGGCTGCCCATCCTGAAAAGATTCCACTGAGTCTAATTTCCCATTTTCGTCATATTTCTTAAACGCCCCCGCTAGTTTACCGTCCTTGTAAACCATCTCCATTTTTAATCGCCCGTTTTCGTAATATGTTTTAAGCGTCCCCTCAAGCTTTCCATCTTTGAAATTCTTTTCTGATTTCAGCTGACCGTTTGCGTAATATTCCCTAACGGGCTCCTCCCCGTATCCGATAGAACTGAATGTAAATGCCGAAATTACGGCGACTCCGATTAAAGCGCCCCTCAGTGTCTTTGTTTTATTTTTCATCTCCATGGCTCCTGTTTTCTCCACTTCAGTTGCGTTACGGTTTTCCCGCCGGAAAAAATTCCGCCGGAAGTTTACTGATTTTTTTGGCATTCGCGGTAACATCACGATATTCCGCCGGCATCTCCGCGGGAATCATCATAATTCCCTTGGCATCTGCGAGCGCCTTCGCGACATCAACCATCCGCCAGTCCTTGTTGTTGTACGTACGGAAATAAAAGCGTTTCCCCACAAGGTCGGATACGACCGCCCACTGCGTGCGGTCGTAAGTTACTTCCTTGCCGCTCGAATCGCGAACCGAGCCGATTGGAATATCAACGTTGTTGATGATCGTCATGGCGAGGTTGAGCCCTTCCTCCGCCCCGGTCACGGGCAGAGACGAATGCACAAGCTCGGTCATACGAACGAATCGCGACGGAGGCGTGTAATCGCCAGGAAGACCCAGCATCCCCGTTCCCAAACCAAACCCTGAATCCTTCAGACCTTCGACCGTAAAGGGTTTGGCATTCGTAGCGGACAGATTAACATAATTCCTCAGATTGGTCAGATGCCAGTCAAACGTCGGCGAGTTGGTCATTACGCCCAGTGGATTGTCATAAACCTGAAGCTCGCCTTTCACGTACTCGATAACGACAGAGTCGCCCTTTGCATCATGGACGGTATAGTGAAGCTCCAGGTTCCCGACCCGCGCCTCGGGCCCTTTACTCACGCGAATACCCTTGATGGCCTCTTTTACCTCGCCGGCCGTAGCAAAGTTCGACAGAATCCAGGTGATAACTTCGTACTGGGCGATCGTGTTCGAAGCCTGGGCCAGATCAAACGTCTGGTAACCGGAAAATCCAGGAAACTCAAGGTTGCCGGCAGCCAATCCCGCCTCATTCATACCGTCACTGATAGCCGGCAGGCCGAAGGTATTCATTCCGACCACCCCGTATTTCGTGGTCCAATTCAAGCCCGCCTGCGTACCATCGGGAAGCGTTCCCTGATACTCAGTCCCCTTCGGGATCACGGACACCGAAGAATGGAACAACTCGCCGCCCTCCATGGTCCGCGCGTAAAAAACCAGTCCGTCCGTTGTTTTTATCCGGATGCTCGTACACGCGTCGGCGCAAGGGATCGTCGTTAAAAGCATCGAGACCACGCAAATGATTCTGGTCATGTTTCGCATACAGCACTCCTTTTTCGCGGTCTTATTTTATGGAGTCCGTGATATCAATAGACGGCTGGCTGATAAAGGTCGAGAAAAGCACGGGCCCGATCTTTTTATTTTTCGCAAAAAGCTTATTCAGATCGATGAGCAAAAAATTCAATCGATGCGCATAGTCCGAAACAAAGATTTTGTTATTTTTCAGGTCTTTGATGAGAACGATCTGTGCCGTCTCCAGCATGGGCTTGCCCTCGTAATCTCCGGAATCGACCGCTCCCCTGGGGATATCCACGTTGTTCATAATATGCCCTGTCAGAGAATAGGCCTCGGCTGCCGTATCCACAGGGACCGCAAAAGAACGCAACAGGCTGGTCTTAACGAACCTTGACGCTGATTTATAATCCCCGGGCATCCCGGTCATCCCGTCTCCGGTGCTAAGCTGATGCAAACTGTACCCCTCTCGTTCCACCGAAACCATGTCCTTGGGGGTTAGCGTCATATAATTCCGCAGGTTCGTAAGATGCCAATCATAGGGAGGACTATTGGTCATCGTATGCGTTATATTATCATGAATATTCAGCTTGCCCTTCACATACTCCACGACAATCCCCGCGCCCGTTTTGTCGGTGATCGCGAAATGGATCGTGGCACTCCCCTGGGCCGATACCGCAGGCGTCCAGACGGTACATTTCGGTAAAGCTTCTCTTACTTCCTGAACGGTCGCAAAATTCCCCAGGATCCAATCTCCAAGATCCGCGAGCGCTAGGACTGATCGATCTTCGGGCGTCACCGTTTGAAATTCAGTAAATCCCGGCAAATTTAATCCTTCGATATTAAGCCCAGCGTCATTCTGAGCGGAGTCGAGCCCCGCCTGGATGGTCACTCCTACTCCGGCATAGGAATATTTGCTGACCCAAGTCATCGGTTTAAAATCTTTTGCCACTTTATCAGCAGGATAGCTCGCCGTAAATGTTTGACCTTTAGGAACCACAGAGAAAGTGTACTCCATGGGAAATCCCCATTCGATCGACCTCCCGATCACCACGCTTCCGTCCTTCGCCTCAACTTCAACGAAGGTACAGGCGTTCGCGCACGGCATGAATCCGAAAGCCAACACCATGACGCCGCAAATGAGTTTCACGAAGCCGCGCATACTTCCTCCTCTGTTATGGACGGACCGCACCTTGGGGTATTTCGCCATACCTTATCGTCAATATAAGGTCAAAACTAACCATCAGTATGTTGAGAAAATAGAGAAAGATCACGGCGTTCCGCTCTCCAAAATACTGGAAAAGCATGCCAAAAACGTAGCCGGCCAATATGACCGAAAGAAAAAGCCGGCTTTTCCCATGCGACTTTTTCGTCTTCAACATCCTGTAAATGGAAAAAGGCCATGCAGCGCCAAAACAGACAAGCATCAACGCTTCAAAAATCTCCGGCTTCATGAAGGCTCCCATTCACTTCAATAAAAGATCCCAATACGCGCTTCCATCTTGAACTCGTAGGTCGTATAAAACTGGGACAGCTCCCCACTATGATACATCGGAAAACCGATCTCCACAGAGAAAACAGCTCTATTGGGAATGGTTTTTCCGACCATCATATCGAACGGCAGGAATACGGCGCCTTTTTCCTGAAAGTTGATCTGAATATCGGTAGAAGGATAAGTCGTGATAAACCACTGCCGCGGCAGAACCCAGTTCACTGTCGGCGCCATTTCAAGGGTACTAATGCTGTCCCGCTTGGGAGAACCCGCATAATCGACCGCATACCGCATTAAGAGCCCGGCAAAGCTGCCTTCACTTACTTCGGGAAGTGTCCGGCGCACACCAGCAGTCGGCACTAACTGGTATTTCCCGGCGCCCATTTGATCGGTAGCGGCCGTTGGGAAAACGAATTGCGGGCCGGCTGCGGCCGCCCAGAGATCGTCAAACTTCCGAATCAGTAGAACCTGGGTGAGAACATCGCCAAGACCAAATTTGTAGGGCCCATCAGGTTCCTGGGCCGTCTTTTTATTGGAGAGAACGCACGGAAGATCGATGCGCGTCCCGATCTTCCAATTCTCGTTTATCAGAAAAGGCCGATCGGTGCGAAATGTGAAGGTGTCCTTGGAAGATTGCTTTTCAAGAAGCTGGTACTGATATCGGACATCGACGCGGGCAAGCGGACGTGTAATATCCTGCCCGGTATTCAGCTCTCGACTCTCGCCGCCTTCTGCGGCAAACGAACTCGCAGAAAAAACAAAGCTAAGAAACGCTAGGACAAGGGTTCTTTTGAGCATATCTTATGGGTAAAATTATACTGTAAAAAAAATAATCCCCTAAAGAAAACGCGCTCGAAATCTTTTCTCGTCGGCTTGATTGCTGGACAGGCTTTAACAAGGAAAGCTGAGAACGGATTGCCATTTATTTCCAATCTACCACACTGCTAGAAAACAAAAAAAGCCCCCGAAGTAACCTTCAGTGGCTTTTTTTATGCGTTGATTCTTATTTGCTTTTTTTGGCTAATTCTTTCAGAATAAATCCTCCGCAGACAAGCGCAACGCCAACGAGCAGGCCCTTCTCCGGGCTCAGTTCGAAGCTATACCGCGTATTCACCCAGTTGGCAACAATCCAGGAGATCAAAAACGATCCTGTTCCAAAACATACCAACTCGAAAAAAACTGCTATTTTTTCTTTCATACCGCCCCCTTTTTCCTCTCTGTCAAATGCTACTGTTTTTTCACACTCGGCTCACCCGAAACAACCTCCCCCGGTGAACCCCTCCGTTGTTAGTATCGACGATGGCGAAATCAATCTTGAGAGCTCGTTTTGCGACTCGAATGACCTAAAGAGCGTCTGTCCCGAGAACACAAACAGCGTTCAAAATGATTCTAGTCGATTAGTCCTAGGGCTTCTTCCATCCGACACAATCATACACCAGTTCAAGAAAATCGTTCACGAGGCGATGAAGATCCTTGGTGGAAAGAATACCGACCAGTTTGGAATCATCCACGATCGGAACATGGCGAAAACCACCACTTTGCATAAGCTGAAAAGCCGTCAAAACCGGCAGGTCCGAAGAAAGCACTTGAAAACTTCTCGTCATCACCTCTGAAATGGGCATGGCCTTTGGATCTTTTTCCGGCACCACAACCTTCGTCATCAGATCGCGCTCAGTAAAGATGCCAATGACACGCTCTTCTTTACTGATCACAATTATGGCACCCACTCCCAAATCGCTCATTTTTTTCACGGCAGAGAAAACAGATTCATCTTCATTGACCTTCCCCAGTTTAGTGGACGGTTTGTTAAGATAGTATCGCCTGTCTTTCGTACTCAAAGGGGCTCAGATTCCCGAGCGTTGAATGAGCCCGTCGGCGATTGTAATACATTTCCACATACTCAA
>Ga0209083_1000191_pt1 | contig 96258 bp, 123 predicted proteins | sample AM7aDNAmetaG_FD_184132 | JGI IMG/M metagenome (GOLD analysis project Ga0209083, IMG submission 184132) | Freshwater microbial communities from Finland to study Microbial Dark Matter (Phase II) - AM7a DNA metaG (SPAdes) (version 3) | ecosystem: Environmental > Aquatic > Freshwater > Lake ...
TCTGACCCAACACCCTTTTTCCTGAAAATTTTCTCTAAATTTTCTCTAAGATGTCAGGAGGGATGGGCTGTTCTGACCCAACACCCTTTTTCCTGAAAAAATCCTCTAATGAGCAACGCGCGCACGCGCGTAGAGGGTTGCTCTTAGAAAAGTGTCCTTAGCTTGCTCTTATCGGAGACAGGGGTGCCACGGTTGGCACGACCTGTGTGCCATGGTTGGCACGGGGGGTGCCACGGTTGGCACGACCCCCCCTAATTAGGGCCGTTGAAATCATTAACTTATTCATTTCATGTTCCACAGATGCCCCGTCTAGTTGCGAGTGACTCTCAACAACTCCAATATCCCTGAAATATCAATCACTTACGCAGTTCTCCCCGCTCGACTGCTCCGTAACCTATTGATTCAGCGATGTAAAATCTAATTGCGAGCCATTCTTAATTAGCCCTCAGACAGCCCATCGTTTTACCCCGGAAACGTCTCCCTGGATATGGTTTTGACGGTTCCTGAACCCCGTTTGAAACCGGTTTCCGGCTCACATTTCCCTGGACTAAATTGTAAGGAACACACATATGTCAGCTATACTTAGTGGAGGCCCTCATGTCGCGTACCTCAATCGCAAAGCGTGGTGAAGCCCGCCTGCTGAACCTGCTGCCACAGGGGGTGCAACTGACCCCTGAGTTACAGGCAATCGCCAAGGAGGCGGGTAAAAGGCTGGAAGCCTTGACCTCCAAGGACAAGCAAACCTCGGTCGCCCCGGACGCCTTTATCGCCGAGTTGAACTGGTTCGTGAAGGGCACCTCCATCAGCGTGAGCTTTCCCCTAACCCGCTATACGCTTCGCCACAACGTGTATGCCCATCTGCTTGACCGGGCGACGGCTGGTGCGCCCCATCTGCCCCAGGCGGTCCTGAACCGTTTTAAGCAGGTCGTAAAGGGTGAGTGCCAGAAGATGGCCCTCCTGTTTGCCGAAGAGGTCTTCCGGTATTTTGGCAATCCGAAGTACCTGGCGTCCGTCGTTGGCGAGGCTATCTTCGTCGGCTTCCTTGATCGGTTTAAGGAGTTCAAGGCTGGCGGCAAGCCGATGGAACTGCTGGACTTCACCTTGGTCGATGGTCATCCCCTCCTGCCGGAGACAGCCCGTGCGTCGTGACGATGCCAGTGTGATCGCCCTCTTCCTCCTGAGCTTCGAGCCGGAGGCGATCTCGGATGCGGTCCTGGTTCTCGACCAGGAGTTCAACATCCCAATCGACGGCCTGCTGTCGGCCATCCGTGCCCTCGAAGAGCAGACCAAGATGAATGGGGAACTCCAAACCTGCATCCTGGGTGGTGGTGAAGGATCGGAGGAGATTACCGAGAGCTTGGTTGTCTTCGCAAACGGCGACCCAGACGAAGACGAAGGTATCATGGGGGAAGACCCCCTACCGCCTGAAGACCTTGCGTCGTGACGATGCCAGTGTGATCAGACTTTTTGGCCGCGCAAACCCGGCCCTTTAGGGTCGGGATAGCGTCCTCTTTTTCTTCTTGCACTTGCACTTTCCGTCAGCCACGACTATATTGTAAACATGATAATGAAAACAGCCTACAGGTATCGAATCTACCCAGACGAAGCACAGGATATCCTGTGCCGGAAGACCTGTGGCTGTGTCCGATTGGTGTATAATCTTGGCTTGGAACAAAGGACGATGGTTGGGCATAGTATGGCCCGCCCCCATTTATCTGCTTACGACCAGAGCTACGAACTGCCTGAGCTAAAAGAGCTCCTGCCATTCCTCAAGGAAGCCCCCTTTCACACGCTCCAGCAAGCCCTTGCTGACCTCGACAAGGCGTTCAAGAATTTTTTCGAGGGACGCGCTGGGTATCCGAAGTTCAAGAAAAAGGGCGATCGGGACAGTTTTCGTTACCCAGACCCCAAGCAGTTCAAAGTTGAAAACGAACGGATATTCTTGCCAAAATTAGGTTGGGTTAAGTGGGTCAAGCATCGCGAAATTTTCGGCACGCCCAAGAATGCGACGGTCAGCCGTGAGGGCGACTGGTGGTTCGTGTCGATCCAGTGCGAGCTTGAGGTCGCCGATCCGGCTGTGCCGGCAGGCAAACCTGTAGGCATTGATCTCGGCGTGGCCAAGTCCATCGTCACGTCCGACGGCGAAATCATTATGCTCCCAAAAACCACCGAAAAGGAACGGAGAAGAACTGCGTCCCTGCAATCAGCAATCAACCGCAGGAAGAAAGGGTCTAAAAATCGGGCTAAAGCAGTCCGCGCCCTAGGGCGATATAAAGCCAAACTGAAGAGGCGGCGCAAGGATGCTGCCCACAAGGCCACGACGAAAATCGCCAAGAACCATAGCGTGATTGTCGTCGAGGACTTGAAAGTGAAAAACATGACGGCGTCCGCCAAGGGCACCGTTGCCGAGCCGGGAAAGAACGTCAGGCAAAAGGCTGGACTGAACCGAGCAATCTTGGATGTTGCCCCGGGCGAAATCAGGGTGCTCCTGTCTTACAAGACAGTCAAATTCGGGTCCACGCTTGTCGATGTTCCAGCCCCGCACACCAGTCAGCGATGCAGTGTCTGCGGCTACATCCATGCGGACAATCGCGTTTCGCAATCGCTGTTTGTCTGCGGCAAGTGCGGACATACGGAAAATGCGGACGTCAATGCCGCCAAGAACATCAGAGATGTTGGCATGGTGAAGCTGAAGTCAACCGGAGGACTTCCGGGGGTGGTCTGTGGATCGAACCTCGTTAAGGGTCGGAAGCAGAAAATACATGCCGCGAGGCAGGGAAGCTCGGCCCTTTAGGGCCGAGAGAAGTCACAGTGACAAGGATGACGACGATGGCGACCGTGGACAAACAGACTGAGCACCCGTTCAACAGGTTCCGCATCCCCACCCAGGAAATGGCCTCTAAAGCAAGTACGGACCAACATGTCAAATTGTGCTTGACCAAACGACGCCCCGAGACTACATGTAGCAATGCAAAGGTGTCACCATAAGATGCCGAAAATGAAACCAGTTTCAAATGCCAGAAAGGTCGGAAAATGTCTAAAGGTGACACGCAGGAAATCCCCGACGAGGGTGACCGCTTTAGCGGTTCAGCAGATCACAACCGGGTCCACCCCATGGTGGCCAGCGGTGCCGCTTACCTCTCGAGCATTGCTGGCAAGATAGCCGAACACCCTGAACTGGCTCCGTTGAAAATTGCCGCTTCAGGCATCCTCACGATGGCGGTCGCAACCACTGCCCTGTCTGAGCAGGTGATGCAGTCCTGTCACGAATTTCACCTTGGCGACCTGTGCGTGAAGGTGCGCTACGAGGTGATTGCCCCGGAGAACTTCGACTTCTATACGTTCTTCGCTGGCTACTCCAAGCAGGCCGAAGTTGAGGACATCATTGCTGCGTCCAATGCTTCCGAAGCATCGATGGTAGAAGACGATCGTCAGGCCGAAGCGGAAGAGGAAGCCCGTGACGACGAGCCGGCCGCCGCCGGGTTGTCCTGACCATGGACGCACCCGAAAGCACGTCCAGTGAAGCGGCCCTTATATGCCCACACTGTGGGTACGACCACTGTCACATGTGGGAAGTGAGTACGCACAGCGGAGACTGGACTTGTCAGGGGTGCGGCATCGTTTTCGAGTACCAGATCGAGTTTAGCGCTACATACTATGGCTATCCTGTCAAAGAAGAGGGAAAGTAAATGTCAAGTACCAAGCAGGAAACATCGAGCACCCGGGGCTCAATCAAAGACCAAAATGGTGGCGTACAAGGTGAAGGCCCGGTCCTTACGCTGGCCGGGTCCCTCGCCTTTTATCTGGTCGAGTACGCCCAGAAGGCCACGAAGACGTTCCCGGAAGACCTTGGGGGCTTGGATGCCCACTCGGTGCTCACGCTGGCCGCAGGGCTTGCGCTTGCCAAGGATGGTGGTGTGGCCATCAACCACGACTTCACGCTGTTTGACGGCCAAGTCCGCCTCGAAGCGTCCTTTCAGCTTTCCAATTCCACGGTCAACTAGCCAAGCGGGGGTGTAATGCCATGAGCGGACTTGCCCCCCCACGGGTTGGTTATGAACGGCTCCTGCGGAACGGCTTCAAGGACACACCTGAGCTTGTGGACGTGTTCACTTGGTCGGCTGTTCTGCATCGGCGGCCACGGATTACCCGGTGCGAAATGGCCCTACTCTTCAAAGCCCTTGACCGTGCCGACGCCGAATACTTCGCAACCACCCCCAACAGCCGGTCAAACGATCGGTGGGATAATAGGAGAGCGTGATGGTTTCCGTCCTTTACCCCACTAAGGGCCTCCTCATGTTCAAGCTCCAGCTTGGGTGCATCATCCGTCACCTGGCCTTTGTCCTTCATGCCAGCCACCCAAAAGTTTCACAGTTGAAGTCGCTCGTGGCTGCTGACACCTTAGACGGGTGGGGCACCGTATATTATTACCGCCGCGTCAACCTCTGGTTCTTTAACATTACCTATGAGTTTATCAATAATAACCCGAAACTCATGATGCGGATAATGTGATGGAAACCTTCATTTATGGATCGGCCTTCTTCGCCATCTTTCTGTTCGTCTTCTGTCTAGCCTTCCGCAAGGACGATCAGCCTCAAACCAGGGAAGAGTGGGAATACTGGCCATGAGCAGGGCACACCAATTTAAGCAGGCCAGTGAGTGGGAGCGCAACTTCGCCCTATGGCCTGTTGAGACCATGGACTTCCGCAAGCGGACAGTATGGCTCAGGTTCTACTGGTCCCGGCTGTTGGAGAACGACCAAGGCAAGACCTTTGTGGACAGGAGCAAGAGCCCACCATCGGCTCATGAGTTTGAGCGTGTGCTCGCCGATGTCAATGCGATCCAGGTTGTGAGTGTGGCTGTGTGCGCTATCATGTTTGCGACCATCATCTGGCTCCTCAATTAAGGAAACGACAATGACCTACCAACAATGGCAAACCCGCTGCTACAATATCTATTTGTCTCATGGGTATCCGCCAACAGTCGCGTTGGCCTGTGCCGTCGAGACCTGGAACATCACCGTCGAAGAGCGCGGTAGCGTGCTCGGCGCTTTGCAAGTGAGCCCGGAAGAGGCCGCTCGTTCCGACATTGACGACGAAGGCACGAGCCCTTTACCGTCGATGCGACATTCTGCCACACAGCAAATCCCGGGGGGCGCCCCATATGTAGCTATAGAAGCCAATAGGCACATCGACTGAAACTGGTTTCACAAGGATCACCGACATGGCAAGCAACACCCAGGTTGTCGATCGGCACGATGGCAAGACCATCAGCAAGGTCGAGACCACCAAGAGCCGTCTCGTGAACAAAAAGCCGACCGTCGTCTCCGAGATCGTGTATGTGGTTCAAGATGCCGAAGGCACGAAAGTTGGCGAGTTGAAAACTCTGGCGGAAGCGCGAGCTTCAATCGGTAAGGTGCTCAAAATTCTTCCGCCCACGTCTAAGCCCAAGGACCAGTATAAGGGTCCGGCCAAGGGTCCGAGCGGCGGTGCAACCCAGGGCAAGAAAAAGGGAGGAAAGTGATGATTACCTTCCCCATCGACCCCAGTTCACCCGGAGCCACCTTAATCCGCTTCGCACTAAATGAAGAGGACTGGGCCAAGCTGGACAAAATCCTTTTGGAACGTGATCAGACCGCTGCCGAGTTCGCGAAGGAGGCTCTTGAAGTTTCCATTGACGAGTGCGAAGTGTACGATGTAGAGGTGCCAAAGTATACGCCCCCTGAGCCGCAATTATACACGCTTGCCGAGCGTATCTATGGAGCCTTAAAGTGCATCATCAAGACCCGTTTTGAAGTAGCAGTTCAGTTTAACCCGGTTGTCTGGTCTGCCGAGTTCCGCTTCAACCGTTACTGGGGATACTGGTATCTCGACATTGAGCTTGGACCGCTGTCCCTCGTCATTGAGGTCCCCAAGTTCAAGCCGACAAGCCCCCCCTTCAAGATTTTGAGGAGCAACTGAAATGGCCACCTACACATATAAGGAAGCCCTGGCCGACAAGGAGTTGCGGGCAGCTTTCATCTGCACCCACATGGAAATGGACCTGGGCACCAGCGGTGAGGAGCAAGCGTGGAACGAGTTTGCCACGCGCGAAGCCTATATGAAGTTTGCGGCCGGATATGAGCCCGCTGTCGTTGCCCCGGTTGAAACCCCGGCACCAGTAGTCCCGGCCGCAACACCCGCACCGGTGGCCGCCCCTGCCCCCAAATTGAAGGCGGACAACCGGACCATGGCCGAGAAGATGACCTTGCCGGAAGACCATACCCAGAAGGCCCTGGCCGCCGAGATCGCGCGCAAGGAAGGCTTGGTGAAGACCGGTACAGCCCCCGTGTTTGAAGGCCGCACCATGACGGTGGCAAAGCCTGGGACGCCCAGTTCTCCGGCTACCCACAACATCGGCTTGAAGGGCCGGCCGTTCCCGCCGCACAAGCCGACCAACACCAATCAGACGTGAGGCTCCAATGAACATCCTTCTGCAAATTTGCCGTCTTGAACGAATGCGAGCAGCGGAGTATCGGCCGCTCAACTTCGGGCCGAAACAGCGGAAGCCAAAGGTCACGCGGAAAACACTGGAACGCGATGGGCAGATGTCCTTGCCCTTCCCACCTAAAGGAAAAGTGCAATGATTGCTACCACCAAGTTCTACCGCCATCTTCCAACCCTCGTGGTAGCGTGGCAATACAAGGCTCCCTTCGTTACGTTGACCGACGACGAGTTCAACAACGACGCCCTCCTTCCCGACTGGTTGGAGGATGCAGTCTGTGATCTGACAATCCTTCGTGTGGACGGCAAGCTCACCGTCTATGGGCCGCCGATCCTCACCGACGTTGGCAACCATCACCCTTACGTCGAGGTCAACGAGGGTGAGTGGATCGTATTCCTTGGTGAAGACGACGGCTTCCCGATCTTTGAGGCGTTCACCAACGATAGCTTCCTTGCCAACTACGAGGAAGGTGAGCCGGGCGATGAGGACATCCAAAACGGGACCTTGACCGCCATCGACATTGTCGTCCCGACCGATCCCGAGATCGAAGATGCACAGCAATCGCTCGGTGACTTCGAGACATCCTTTGGGACTGCCGGCGGTCACACAGCCAAGGACATCGTTAACCACGCTGTGTCTAGCGTTGGGGCGGCACTCTATGACGGCATCGAACGCAACGCACACCCAGACAGCTTCTACCATTGATCCACCGGGTGGCTAGTCCCCCCCATCTGGAGACCCCCATGAACATCGCCAAAACCTATAACACCATCGCCAATAGGCTCCTTGAGCGGTCATTCACCGTGGATGTGGCGAAGACCCTCGACGACCCGACCAGGACTGATGACGACCCTCATTTCGACCTGTTTGCCTTCACGCTGGCGAATATCAGCGTGGCCGATGCCGAACCGCCCCGCTATTCGGTCACGGGGAGCATCCATATCCCGATCTGGGACTTCAAGTTCGACTTCTATTTTATTCTTTGGGTTCCCTTCCCGGTTAGTCTTGAGAACGAAAAAGCGACCGAACAGTTCTTGAAGGACCAAATCTATCTTCTGACCCGCAACTGGATACTGGAACACCCACAGGTCCAGGCCAAAAAGCAGCGGGCGCGCGATGCCATGGGTTTGTGAAACTGGTTTCAGGGAGGCTGATATGAAAATCATTCACGCAGACGAGGTTTTCGTGCTGGCGCAGACACGGGGTCGGTTGATCCGTTTGCGGGACGCGCTCACCGAGGAAGCCCCTTCGGTTGTTGAGGTCGGCTATGGAAAAATCCTGTGTCACTTGGGGGCTGAGTTCATCCTCGGGGCTGTCAACAAGCAGATCGCGGATATCGAAGAAACCTTGAACCTCCTGGGAGTGACGATATGACCGCCACCGTCGTCCTTTGGATCAACCATGTGATCCACACCTACCCGGCGCTGTGCCTCGTGATGCTGGCAAGCGTTGTGGCAAGCATCCTGTTTGCGATGGCCCTCTTCATTGACCGGTTCGGGCCTCGCCCCCTGATCATCGCGGCCTTCGTCTTCGCTGCCATGTGGGACTTCCAGTGAGCAGGACCCTTCGGGACGACTACGAGGCTATTCGTGAGCTTCACACGTCCCTCCCGCCCTACGAGGATTTGACCCCGGAACAGCGGGAAGCCCATCGGCAAAGCTACAACGAACTGGTCGCCGACATGAACGCCATCTGTGCCAAAACCAGGAGGGAGCGCGATGAACGCCGAAACCAATCCTGAAGTCTGCGTCATGTGCCGGAACATCACCAACCGGTGCCTCGGGTGTGTGAAGGGTAGCCACATTCGGATCGATGCTTCGTCCTTCCCGTCAAGGAAGATGGGTGCCTGGGAGATTTGGGCCGTGCGCCTGATCATCGTGACCGGGATTTACCTCTGCTATCTGACGGGGACCCCATGACCGACCTTGAGCACCTGCTACTGGTCGCCCCTGTCATCGGCGCCCTGATAGCCGTCGCGGACTACCTGTACCCCATCTTCTGGAAGGTCGTCTACATTCTCGGGGTATCCCTGCTTATCCGGCTCGACCGAGCCCTTTCGGAGTAATGGTCATGGGAGACTTTTCCGCCTGTGCAACCCAAGGGCTCCTTTACGTCCTCAGTTTTGCGGGTGCCCTCGTGATCTTAGACGGCGCGGCCACCATCGTCGCGGACCTCATTGGCTATGCCATCAGGCAGTGGAGGAAAAGATGCTGATCCCCGTCTACCGCGAGAACGGAGCCTCCGAGCCCGTCACCGTCGTCAAGGTCGAACTGGACACCCAGGCCATGGATACCCTTTCCAAGACGAGGAAGGTCCGGGCTTGCATCTACAAGGCCCTGAGCATCCAGGAACTGCTTGAGACCAAGGCAGGTCAAGACCACGTTGGGGTGCAGAGGTACTTCATCGACATCCAAGCATTCGTGATGGGTCGCACGATCTATCCGTTCGTCATCACCGATGCTGACACCATCGAACACATCATCGACATGAGCGGCGAACTTCTCCCCGGACAGCTTCGCCACTGGTGGGACGAGATCAAAGCTCGCGGTCCCTACCGCTTCCTTCGCTACCTCGGACTATAGGTGCAACATGGACAAAGCCTCAACCGCACTCCTGGTGGCCCTTCTGGTGGTCATGACGGCCCTGGCTGTCTGCTCCTATCGAATGAGCCACTGCCACACCCATCGGTGCTACGCCGACCCCTTTGGAGGCTGACATGAACTGCTTGATTGCTGCCCTGATCCTGTACTCGGGCCTTGTCTGTCCGCTGGAAGCGGTCAAGCCGTGGCCCCTCCACTACGCCCTCACGCCCGACGAGCGAGCCTACATCGACAACAGCGCCGATGGGACCACCTTCGAGTTGTACTACTTCAACATCTAGGAGCTACCAAAATGTATGCCGCCTTGGAAACTGTGCGTGCAGCACGCACAGCACACGATGCAAACCTCACTCCCGCCGCTGCGGGCCAGATCGAGGCCCGGTGGAACGAGCTTCTGGGGATGACCCGTGAAGAGCTTTATGCCATCCCGGGGTCCGAGCACATCTATGCCGCCGCCGACATTGCCCCTGGCCCCAGCATCTATAGCTGGAACTTGGCATCGGCCATCCTGAGTTCGGAGTTCACCCGGCACGACATCGATACTTGGTTGAACGACCGCAAGGAGCACGTCCCCTACTTCTTCAACGAGATGGACGCCTGTTCCGGGACCGTCTGAGAGAAAGCGGCGCGGCCGGCGGAAACGCCTTCACACCACCGGCGCCCCGATGGAATACCCTACCGGGCGCCAAACAGAAAGTACAATCTATGTCGCTCAATCCTTACGACACGACCTACCTTACCACGCTCACCGGTAAAGAAGTACGGGCCATCAACAGCCTTTGCGAGACGTTTGATCGCGGGGCCTGGGCGTTGATGCAGATCAATCCTTCTCAGATCGACGACGCCGACCCCGAAGGTGATTTCGTCGAGACCGCCAGCATCGACCCCGACGCCGAGTACGACGCCCGGCTGTTCTACATGGTGACGCAAGACAGCGGTCATGTCATGCAGATGACCTCCTCTACGATCCTGAATCTCCATGTCTTCGGATACCAGGAGGCTTACATCGAGTTGGCCGGCATCAAGCAGGCGCTCGTTGAAAACGAAGCGAAGATGGCCCTGGTGAATGTCCTGGTTGGCGTCAAGGACGGCCCGTATAGCACGGCCGAAACAGACCCCCCTCCGTACTAAGGTTATGGCCCCACCCCTCCCCGGGAGGGGTTTTTTATGCGATGCGGGGCAACCCGTTCTCCGCAAACATCCGGTTCACGCCCTCCCGAAGCAACACCTGCGCCTTCACACCTTTTTCCGCTGCCAGGATGGTGAGTTGCTTGTGTGCTTCGGGAGAGAGGTAAATCGTCATCTGAACCCGGTCGGGCAGACGCTTTGTAGGAGCTTCAGCAGCCCCTGCCCTCTTCGTCATGATTTGAGACATAGCCGCTCCTCAAGGAACCTCCAGAGGGTGGTCATTTCCGTCGATGCACGACCATAGGGCTCAAACTCAGTGACCGCCAGCCCGTCATTGAGGGCGTGGGTATAGGCGACCCGGTGAGCGATCTCGACCGGCGCGATGTCCAGCCCGAGACACGCGACTTCGGCCTTGGCCTCTTCCAGTTTTGCCTTCCCGATGGTGGGCACGGCGTTGAAAACCACGGCAGCAGGCGTGGTGGTCATCTTGACGATTTTCGCGGTGTCCTCAAGTGCATCAAGGTCCAACCTTCCTGTACGGCAGGGGCAAATCACGAAGTCACACAGCTTGATTGTCGCAAGGGTTTCAGCCACAGCTCGTGGCGCCGTATCGACGACCACCAGATCATAGGCTTCGGCATCCTTGAGCGTCTGACCGAGCGCGCGGGTCGCAGCAAGGTCCACGTTCGTCGCCGACCGGCGGTTCCACCACTTCCGCGCAGAACCCTGTTCGTCAGTATCGATGAGAAGCACTCTGAGGGGCGGCGCCCGCCCCCTGCCCTTCCCTTTACCTTTTTGAGCAGCGGCAACAGCGAGGTGAACAGCAACGGTGGTTTTTCCGGCCCCACCCTTCTGAGCGATTACCCCAACGACTTTCATCCAAACCTCCTTCGTTGCCTTCTCATAACCCCATACGCGGATACAGTCAAGCCCTCCCGCCGTCCTCGTGGGGAACTTCCCCAGATACCATCCAAGTGTTCACCGGTGCGGTCTACGGTAGCGCATGATTTGAAACCGGTTGCATCGTAGCTGCCTACCCGGTGGCTACGGTGTAACCTATTGGTCCCCTACCCCCAACCCGGTGTAACCAACCAGCCCCCTACCCCCCAACCCGGTGTCACCAACCAGCCCCCTACCCCCACCCAACCCAAATAAGTGTGTGAAATAGCAGCCTCCTCAACCCCACCAAATCTACCCCCGGGGAAATTTTTAGCCCCCTGCTATCGGCGTGTATATGTTTCGTTAAATCCTGACACTTTCTCTCCACTAGCGCGAAACCTTACGTCAAATTTCCCAGAAATGCTATAAATTGGAGAGGGAAGGAGCGTGGGCGTATCCTGAACCGTTTCAGGATTTTCTGAGATCGGAAAGGCGCTGAACCCCGGATGCCGCCGGCCGCGACCGCCTGGCGCATCGGCAAGGTAGTGTCACCCGAAACACGCGATGGCGGTCAGAATGTGGCGACACGCCCCCATCGCCAGAGGCAATGTGACGACGCAATACCAGCGATGCTCCTGAAAAGCCCGGCAAAGCAGGGCCATCGGCCATAGGACTGTTGTCTCGTCACCCTGGCTGCGTCATACCGGTCGGTCAGAGTGCGGCAAAACCTCAGATCACGAGTGCTCTGACCTGAAATCCGGGGCAAGGCGCGGGGCAAGGCGCGGGGCAACGTCACCCGCTACCCTGACAGGGAGGTAAGGCCAAGGCGTGACGGGTGACAGGCTGTGGGGCAAGGCGCGGGTGACACAGAGGCAAGGCAATGTCACCTGGGCAACGCCGCTACTGTGATGGCTGTCACACCCGATTTGCCCGAGTTGCCCCTATCCGACCACTGAAACCCGTTTCAACAGGCAGTGGCACGCCAAAACGAAGGCTACACAAATTTTTTGTTGCCGCACCCTAAGCTGTTGTGATCACAGGGCTATTTGCCCAAAGCGTCGCACCTTGGTGCCGTTGCCCCTATCAAACCCCTCGACCTTCATAGTGAAACCGAGCACAGTGACAGTGTGATCAATAAGACAGAGGAAAGGGGGTGCCGAGGGTCAAGGCAAGCGGGAGGGGTAAGGCGCAAGGGCAAATTGACGTGTCAGATACACGCGATCTTGAAGCCTTGAAACACCAAACGCACGGTTTTTTATCAGGTGATCCAACGTCAATTTGCCAATGACTGAGGAAAACCAATGAATTAGGGTCCAGCCAATCTGGAACGGCCATCTGGGAAAGGCCACTTGAGAAAAACCAGACTGGTCATGAATGCTGTATAATAAGCGTACATGAACCAAGGGCAACGACGGGGCAACGAGTAGGACATCCTGACAGGTAGCGTTGTCAAGTGAGACACCACCACCGTGACGCTGTATAGGCTGTCACATACAGGTGGTGTCTTTGGTTAAAACAAACAATTTGGCCCTTACCCGACGCGCAAGCGGAGGGTGACCACACGACGCTTGCGGAGTGTGATTACCCGACGCGCAAGCGGAGGGTGACCACACGGCGTGGCGGTTTCCGTTGCGCTTTGCGTCATGCCCTAACAGGTGACATCACCCTATAGACTGGTACGCTTGAAACCCTTCATACGGTTTCTCATAGCTTACGGTGGTTGGCTGGTGTCATTGGTTACGGGTGACGCAATAGGGGCAATGAGAAGGAAATTGAAACCGGTTTCACGACCCGACGCGCAAGCGGAGGGTGATTACCCGACGTGCAAGCGGAGGGTGAGGACCCGACGCTTGCGGAGGGTGACTACCCGACGCGCTTGCGGAGGGTGATTAAAGTGGGACCGGTGATTTGGCCATTTGATCATCCGTTCAAGGGTGACTTGGTGACACTGTGACGTTGCCCCTTATGGGGTTTCGTTGACACTGTGTCGATTGCAATAGGGGCGTTGCCCTTACGGGTGACGGTTCAATAATGTCGATCATCAAGACGATTGGAATAGAGCTTGAAGGCGTAGCAACGTCGGCCAGCCATTCGACGTTGGCTGAAATGATCACCTTTAATGGGGTGCCTTGTAGCGTTGATAGCATCACCGGTTCGACGCAACCAACTTGGAAAATCGTATCTGACAGTAGCGTGTCAGGTCACGGTCATGCGTTCGAGTTAGTGTCTCGTGTTCTCAAGACGAACGAAAACTGGCAACAGGAAATCAGGCTTGCCCTGGGCAACGTCATTGATAGCGGCGTCGGGGTAAACACAACGACAGGGTTTCACGTACACCTGGGAGTTGCACATCTTGACCTGCCTATACTCAAAAGGATCATCGAACGATGGTCCGATCATGAAAGTGTTATTGATGGCCTTGTCACCCATGACCGTCGAAACGGTAGTTTTTGCCGACCGTCACGCCTTGATGGCCGTGCCCGTTACCTCTTGAACACTGCGGACTGCATCGAAGGGCTTGCGCTTGTGTTTGGTCAAGACCGGTATCGCAAGCTTAATGTGACGCCGCTTGCTATTCGTCACAACGCACCACGCGCACTTGGCACCTTCGAGGTTCGTGTTCATAGCGGCACCTTCGACGCTGAAAAGGTGATTAACTGGATCGACCTGTTGTTAGCGTTCTGTGACGAAAGCGCAAGACAGGTCACGTCAAGGCAGTCTGCTGCCTCTGTAGCTCCGGTCCAACCTGAAACCGGTTTCAACGCCGCTTTGTATAGCGGCAAAAAGCGCCAGATCATTGATGCTCTGTTCTCTGAGGGTGGAATTGACGCCGAGGCAATGTGTCAACGTCTTGGTTGGCAACGCCACAGCCTGTCAGGTGACGTGACGCATATCAAACAGCAAATCCTTGAACCGGCCGGCTTTACCGTTGCCCGGTTCAAGATCGGGGCAACTCAGTATTACAAGGCTGTGCCGCTTCCCAACGGGGCAAGTGTTCCGGTAGCGGTAGCGGTCAGAGAGGTTGACACGCTCTGGCGTGGTGTTCCTGTTGCCCTTCGTACCTATTGGGAAAACAGGCAACGCTATATAGCCAGTCTTGACCAACGGCGTGCGGCATAGGTCATTGGGTGACAGGTCACACTGTCACCCGCTTTGTCGATTTGGTTTCGTTTCAATGTAGGAGGGTCGTGTCATGTTCTCATGGGCAATCTCAAAGGACGGCGTTGTCACGTTTAAGGGCAACGTGCGCGGTCAGATCACCCGTCGTGGCCACGAATGGCTGGCAAGGGCACCAGGCAAGACGTGCATTTGCTTGACACAGGAAGCGGCCCTCGCCTTCGTCGTGCGCAATGTTCCGTTGTGTCTGTAATGTTCCTGACAACGAGGTGGCGTCATGTATAATGTAATAGACAACCAGACTGGTAGGGTAGTAGGCACGTATTCAACAATGAAACGTGCGTATAGCAAGGCAGATCGTCTTGACACGATCTATGGTGCGGTGAGGTATGTTGTGAAGGCGAAAGGGTGATCATTGGGGCAAGGTGTCTTGCCCCGCTTTGTCTATAACTTTCCTGTCAAGGAGTTGTGTCATGGGCAAATCATGTCAGGTGGTCGAGATAGAACGTGCCGAGGTAGCGGCGTGGCGAGTGTACGTCAAGACGGAAACCCTTACCGGTCATTGGCCTTGTCACCACGCCGTGGTGATGGAAAAGCTGGTCGGTTGCTACCGTAGCCTTGCCGTTGCCCATACCGTTGCCCGGTCATTGGGCGGGCAACAGGTCTATGTGTGAAACCAGTTTCATTGGGGCAACGCTTGCCCCTTTTGTCAATTTTGACACGGGAGGACATAATGGCCAAGGTTAAGACGTTGCAAGGTGTCATCACCCAAGACGTGCCCGCTCATATCAAGGAAGGCGAAACCGGCTTATATGTTGCTTATGGTATGAACACCACGCCACGGAATATGTTCCGGGAAACCAAAGGCGAGGGTGTCATTGTCAAGGGCATTCGGTTGGCCTTTCGTGGTTGTGCTGATATAGTTCAAGACGAAACCGCCGAGTGCGGAATGATACTCTGGGAAATTGACAGTCGGACAGAGCGTAGCCTTGACGCAAGGGAAGGCGTAAGCAAGGGCTTCTATTCCCGTCGAGTGATACTCTTATCGGATGGCCGCAAAGCCCTGATTTACCAAATGAAGACAGACAGAATGCTTGCCCATTGTGGCGAGTTGCGTGAATACGGATACCAGTCTGATTACGTGTCCACGATCAAGGAAGGTCTAAAAATACACAAGGTCCCTGTTGCCCATGTCATTGTGGCGCTTGCGCGAGCCAAGGCGCAAATGGTCGCGCGTGGCGACTAGGGTTTCATTCCCTTGCCCGGTCAAGGCAAGGGGCTTTGGTGATTTCAGGTGTCGGGTCGTCTCGACCACCTTTTCAGGGAAACCGGTTTCACTCTGTCGCGCCTTAGTGACGTGATCGGTGATCGCCTTTCCTGTCATGTGTCGGGTCGTCACCTTGACCAAATCCCGGTCAAGACGCCGCACTCCGACAAATAGATACAATTTTAGACACTTTAAGCTCGGATGCGTCGGGCGGCTCTAATCGGCCGTCCGTGCCATCGGCGGTCAGAAGGTGTCGGGTCGTCACACGATGCAAACCGAGGCCATCGTCCCACCGAAAGCGGTGGAAACCGGCCCTGTTCGAGGCCGGGATCGACCGGGGGGTGGGGGTGTGTCCCATCGGCCACTGGGGGGTTCGGCCTCGTTTTCGTTTTCCATACTCCAAATAGACGGTAATTCGGCGGGAAATTTAAGGCTTCCCACCCTGTTGTTTTGACAGGGACCGTGACCTGTTCAAAGGCACGGCGTGGGGTGCCCTTTGTCAATTTCAATCATGGGGTTGACCCTTCAACGAGGACAGTATCATGACCGCATCCAAATTGTTCCGCATCGACCAGAACGACAGCCTTACCGGACTGCCGACCACCTTCTATGTTCGGGGTGGTGGCCAAACTGCCAAGGCCCTGGCTCGTGTTCTTTCACTCAATGCCGTCCCGGCCATGTTGTCACGGGTGTTGCGCTTGAACGGCGGTGCCGTAACCACCCGCGAGGCCCGCACCGTGTTCATTGCGGCGGTGCGCTTGTTGCCCGGTTACGCTGAGGTGCTGGACAACCAAGAAAGCCTTGACAGCAACTTTTACGCGGCGGTCGTTGACCGTATGATCGAAGCCTGGGCAAGCAATCTGACCTGGGAAGCACCCGCATCGGCGTTCGTCTCACGCGGCCTTGAAGATGCCTTGCCACTGATTTGGGGTGAAGACGACGACCAAGAGGACGGCCTTTACAGTGACGGCCAACCGGTAGCCTAAGCATTTAGGGGGTGGCAACGCCCCCCTGTTTGTTCATAACAAGGGAGACGACGATGGGTATGATGACTTTGAGCATCGACGCCTTTGCGCGCGAGGGGCTTTGCCGTGACACAGGGTCAGATGGAAAGTGCGACTGGTGTGGCCAGCATCGTACCGTGAAATTGAAGGCGGGCGGTCGGCGTGTTGCTTCGCTCTTCATATACGGCACCGAGCGTGACAGTTACCGAGGTCCCCAGAGGTCTTGGTTCAAGGGTGAGTTTTGTGGACTGCCGTGTTTCCGGTCATATCGCCAATAGGAGGACGTCATGAAGACGTTCAAAGGCGAGACGTTCCCGACCATCGATCATTGGGCGCGGGCGGTATGCCGTGAGTTGGCCGACAGCTATGTCGATGCGACCGGCAATTCAGCATCGGATATGTTCGAGATGACGAACGCCGATCTGGTCGAGCAGGTTTTGGAGATGAACTTGGAGATTGAAGACACCATCGAAAACAAGAATGCCCTGTACGTATGGATGGATTGCCTTCGGGAAACCTTGGACATCAAAATTGCCACTCCATAGTGGGTATAATACGGCGAGAAATTAGGGTGGGGCTTGCCCTGCCCTGTTTGGCAATTTTGAAACCAGTTTCAACGAAGGAGGCCAACATGGCACAGGCAATCTTTACCCGGTTCGTGGGTGGAAGCGCGCAACGACCGACCCGCATTTCAGTGACGGCTGGTCGTAACCGGATCATCGTTCCGTTCGGCGATGAACATAATGATCAAGACCGGTATCGGCGTGCGATGCAACAGCTTTGCACCAAGCTGGGATGGGAGGGCGAATATTTGGCCGGCGGGCTTCCCAACGGCGATATGGTTTGGGTCAAGGTCGAAAGCTCGGTTGAAAGTGAGGATGCGATCATCGAACGGCGTAAGCGAATGCTTGCGGAGGCCCTTCGGCGTGTATGAACACTCCATCCCGCCGGTAAACCGGCGGGATTTTTAGGGCTCGCGCCTTTCCCCCTTGACTTTAAAAGCGGCTTATCTCCATAAAGCCGTCCGAATTCCAGACATCATACCAACCAAGGAGGGCGTTATGTCTGCTTTCGTTGTGTCTCTTGAGACTATGCAGGTCGTAGTAAACAGCATCGAACACTGTGAACTACTCGGCCCTAAAGGGCCAAGCTTCTAGCTTCACTGGGGACCGCGCGTCCAGAAGTCTTGCGGCTTCTCTGGCGACTAACGTCCCCTCCACTAGCAGTAGCCGGAGTCCCTCCGGCCAATATCCGTAGACCTTCGTCACGGATATTTCGAGCCGCGTTAATGTCTCGATCATGGTGCGCGCCACAATGGGCGCAAGTCCATGATCGAACATCTAACGGCATCTTGTCGCAAATAGAACCACACTCTGAGCAAGCCTTAGAACTCGGATACCAGCGACCACACTTGACAAACGCCTTGCCAGCACGCGCCGCTTTGTATTCCAGGAAGTTCACTAGCATATTCCATCCCACGTCGCTGATAGCTTTCGCCAAGCAGTGGTTTTTCATCATTCCCTTCACATTCAAGTCTTCGACGGCGATTGCTTGGTTTTCGTTCACGATCCGTCGAGACAGCTTATGAAGGTAGTCTTTCCGAGCGCACGCCACCCTCTCATGTACGCGTGCTACTTTCTGCCGAGCTTTATCCCGGCCCTTCGATCCTTTTTTCTTCCGACTAAGGGCTTGCTGCTTACGCTTCAGGTTCCTTGCGGATTTCCTGATATGGCGGGGGTTCTCGTACTTCGATCCGTCACTGGTCACAGCAAGGTGCGTTAGACCAGCGTCGATACCGATAGCTTTACCCTCTGTCACGACAGTCGGCATATCTTCGCCGTCATCGGTCAGGATTGAGGCGTAGAACTGTCCGCAAGCGTTACGGCTCACAGTTACAGTCTTGAACTTACTAGAGATGTGACGATGAACAACACACTTGACCCATCCGACCTTCGGCAGATAGATACGCGACCCGTTAATCTTGACACGCTGCGGATACTGGATTGACTGGCGCCCATGTTTGGACTTTAACCGAGGATAACGGCCACGCTTGGCAAAGAAGTTATCGAACGCACGGGCTAGGTTTTGCAATGATTGCTGCAACGCCTGTGAGTCAGCATCCTTAAGCCATTCAAACTCTTGCTTAAGCTTCGGCAGTCGGATTGCCATCGCGTGATAGTTAAGACCCTTGCCAGTGGCGCGGTAGAGTTCCCCGGTCTCGGCAAGTGCGTTGTTCCATGCCCACCTCGCACACCCGAACTGGACGGCCAAGTTTTTGGCTTGCTTGTCGGTCGGGTAGATGCGGATACGGGTGGCTCTCAACATGGCTTAGATATATGACGCCTGCGTCTAACTGTCAAGCGTTTTCGGCGTTGCCGAACGTGCTATCCATCCCCGCCCTGAAGGGCCGGGTTTTTCGCGCGAGATTCGGATAAGGAACTGGCCACCACCTTCGGGGGTGTGAGCACCGTCACCAGTGATAACCTGGATGACCTGGGTCGGAAGCTGTACCGGCTCAATGCAATGGCGGTCAACGGGCGTTACGGGGTCAAGGACTTTGAGGTCCCGATCTTTCACTACCGGCCGATGGCCTGGGCACTGATCGATCATTATCAGGCGCTCAAGAGCATCCAATGCCTCCACTACCAGATGTGTGAGGAGGGCATTGAAGACAAGCCTTTGACCAAGGCCCTTGAAGCCCTTTCCAACAAGATCGCGATGTTTCTTGCTACCGACGACTTCCGGTACAAGAGTTGTGTTTGGGATAGCTGGCCGGCTGCTGGCCAGATGAGGTTGGTTGCAAGCTTTGCTAAGGGAACGGCCCGCATCCAGGGCAAACGGGCTACGGCGTGACCTATTGGGGGGCTTCGGCCCCCCGCTTTGGTGATCCAAGTGAAACCGGTTTCACCAGACAGGAGGCGCCATGCTCTATTTCGCATATGGGAGCAATCTAAGCATCGACCGTTTATACAAGCGTTGCCCATCGTCTCGGTACATCGGCACCGCTACGCTACACGGTTACACCTTGGTCTTTAGGGGCAGACCAAAGGACGCAAAGGCAACGATCGTGAAAGCCCCACACGGGGTGGTGGTCGGGGCTGTGTTTGACATGGCGGAACTTGACGGAATAGCACTTGACCGCTTTGAAGGCACCCCTGAGGTATACCGGAGGGCAACGGTTCGGGTTATTGACTGGGAGGGCTACGAGGCCACGGTGATTACGTATATGATGACGGCCAAGACAGATGGTCGGCCCCGTGAAAGCTACCTGAACCACATCCGAAGTGGCTATAAGGACTGCGGGCTGCCTCTTGGTATGATCGACGTTGCCATGACGGGAAAACTACCGGTCAAGGCGGCAAGGGTCGTTGAAGAGGATTGGGACTGGGAACTTGGATGGGAATGTTAGGAGGATGACATGACAGCGCCGGTGAAGCGCGCACTGGTACGGCGCACAGACGAAAAGGCCATCGAGTTTGGCGAGATCGCTTTCGAGGGCAACTTTGGAAACGCTTCGGAAGCCGCCATCATTTCGGGGCTTACATGGCAGGCGATGGGCCAACGTGAGATCGGCGACTTCGAGATCGAAATTGAAGGCAAGGTGGTTTTACGGTCGGTTGCTACCGGGTGATCTGACTTTTTGGCCGCGCAAACCCGGCCCTTTAGGGCCGAGAGAAGTCACCAGCCTTTTTGGCCGCGCAAACCCGGCCCTTTAGGGCCGAGAGAAGTCACGTCAACGAACGGCTTTCAACTCACAAGATGGTCGTTCGAGAGGTTCCGCTTTAACATTGGGGGCTCCGGCCCCCGCTTTGGTTCTTTCAACGGGAGGCCAAAATGGTCGCAGGGTATCGGGTTCGTCTGATCAATCGGAGCACCAAGGAGGTGGCGCACGAGGGCATCGTCATCATGCACTTGAACCACACCATCGGGCTTATGCTGGACGATGGGGAGCGTATCGCAATCAACTTGAAGCGGTGCGGTTACACAATGCAGGGCGTGACCGCAAGGCGGGTTGCGGCATAACTCGAAATGGCCGGTTTCACGGCGACTTTTTAGGGGAACAACGATGGGACACACAGAAGCAGACGAGGTAGCGGACAGCCTTTTGGCATCGGCCCCTCACCTCCACTCCCGTGCTCAGGCGGTGGCGTGGGTGAAGACCAAGATGGACGAGACATACGCGGTGGTCGAGGCGGTTGCCACGGCCCTATTTATCCGGCAAGTGTTGGCCGGCTGAGGCAAAGGGGTGCGTGTTGCAACGCACCCTCAAAGCCCTTGACAGGGGCAAGGGCGCTTATTATGTAAGTGATGCTTTCGTTTTGTACATTCTCAATGGAGACTACGATGGAGCTACTTCAAAAGGGACGTTTCTACATCGCGATCACCCAATATGCCGACCGGTCAATTCCCAAGACGGCGGAGTTTACCTGGGACGGTACGGGTGCCAAGTGCGGACAAAAGGGCTGGTTCACCCAAGACAAGACCAAGGCGGCTCGCCTTGCTGAATACGCCTCTCCTGCCCTTCGGGCGGATTTGCTGGCCACCACGGCCCGCCAAGAGGCTATCCTGGAAGGCTCTATGGCCACCAGCACTGACCGGGTAATCATCACCAAGGACGGTAAAAAGTTCTTTCCCTACCAAGGCGGCGGCATTGCTTCGACCCTCGACAGGTTCGACCAGGGCAACGGCGTGTTGCTTGCTGACGACATGGGGCTAGGCAAAACACCCCAGGCGATTGGGGTCATTGACAACAAACCGGAGATCAAGCGGGTCCTGATCGTTTGCCCCGCGTCTATCAAGAGAAACTGGGAACGTGAGTTGAAGCGGTGGCTCGTCAAGGACTTGAGCATCGGCGTGCAAATCGGTGGCAACTTCCCGGCGACGGACATCGTGATCACCAATTTCGACATGCTCAAAGAGCACCGGTACAGCATCCGGGCGGTTCAATGGGACCTGTTGATCGTTGACGAGGCCCACTACCTGAAAAATCACAAGACAGGGCGTGCGGCTGAGGTCATGGGCAAGGACAAGGCTGGTGAGTTGATCGCCCCCATCCCTTGCAAGTTCAAGCTCTTCTTAACCGGCTCCCCTGCCCCTAACCGACCGACAGAACTTTATGGGCTGGTCAATTTCCTCGCTCCCGGGCAGTTCGGGTCCTACCGCAAATTTGAGTCTAAGTACGGAGGCGGTCAAAACCTGGACGAGTTGCAGTTGCTCTTACGCGAAACGGTTATGATCCGGCGCTTGAAAAAGGATGTGTTATCAGAGCTACCGGCGAAGATCAGGCAGATCGTTGAACTGCCCGCATCACCCGATGCGATGGCAGCGGTCAGGGCGGAACTGGCTACCTTTGAGCGGCTCCAGGAACTTCAACGGCTGATCAAGGCCCGTAAGGTATCTGGTGCAAATCCTGACGAGCCTGAATACAAAGCGGCGGTCGCGGAGTTGCGTGAGGCTGAAAAGGTCGTGTTCGCTGAAATGTCCAAGCGGCGTCATGAGACTGCGATCAAGAAACTGCCCATCGCCATCGAGTTCATTGACGAGGCGGTCGAGCAGTCGAAAAAGGTCATCGTGTTTGCCCACCACCAGGACATGGTGAAGGGTCTTGCAAAGCACTTCGGCACGCGTTGCGTTGTCATCGACGGCAGCACGCCCCCCGAAAAGCGGCAAGGGATCGTTGACCGGTTCCAGAATGACCCGGCGGTCGAGGTCATCATTGGTAGCGCGGCAATGCGTGAGGGTGTCACCCTTACCGCTTCAAGCCACGTCATCCTGGTTGAACTTGATTGGGTGCCCGGCAACGTGTCTCAAGAGGAAGATCGGGCGCATCGCATCGGACAGTTGTCCAGCGTTCTGGTACAGCATCTGGTCCTTGAAGGAAGCCTTGACGCACGGATGGCGGTTCGCATCGTTGAAAAGCAGGCGGAGATCGATGCCGCCCTGAACACGCAAGCAAATGCGGGTTCATTGGGTGAGGTCAAAGCCGAGATCGAAGCCGGGCGTAAGGAACGTGCCGACGCTCTTGAAGCCGCAAAAGCGCGCGCAGAAGATGAGCGGGTTAAGATTGCGGCCCAGCGTTGCGGTCGCGAGATCGTGGTTGCCCCAGGGGTCACTGAGGCGGTCGTGCAAGGCATTCTGACCCTGGCCGGGTGTGACCCGGACCACGCAAGCCAGCAGAATGAAACTGGTTTCAACAAGCTGGACACCAAGTTCGGCAACTCACTTGCTGAACAGATCAGCAAGGGTCGTACACTATCCCCGAAGCAGATAGCTGCCGCCGCTGCACTCCTTCGGAAATACCATCGGCAACTCGGAGCCGACATCCTCGGGCGGTTGGAGTGTGCAGCATGAAAACGAAGAAACAAACGATGCGGGGACAGATCACCCGTCTCCGCATCTTCGGGCTGGTCAAGGAGTGGGTCCAAAAGTACCACGAGTGGCCAACAAGTGACACCATCATGCAGCTAACGGGCATGTCACAGGCGACTATAAGGCGGCATCTTCGCTCGCTACAGAATGCGACTGGGCTTAACGCCTTTCATGATGAAGACGATGGGGACATCCCGGAGGCTGTTGACATCTATCTTCACAAGCACCTTCCCGCGTAAGGATCAAGACTATGTACAATCTCGTAAAGCACTGGGTAAACCCTGAAAAGACGGCCTGCTACTATGGCCGGATCATTGATACCCTCCCCGATGGGCGGTATCTCATGGAAGTCCACGGACGGATGTCCCACGATAATGCCATCGAATACCGGGAACTGCTTCCGACGTTTCGGGTAGCATCGTCCGATGATCCCCTCCTGGAGACCATCGAGTATACCAAGCCGAATGCCGAAGCAAACGCGGCGGTTGCCCGGACCCACGAGATCAAGCTGCAAGAAAAACTCTTGCTGGAAGCCCGGATCGCGAGTTATAACGCTGAACAGGCCCGGCGTAAGGCAGAGGAAGCGCGGGAGGCTACTAGGACGCGGCGCAAGACCGCTTAACTCAACGGAGGTGACAATGGTCAAAGCCATCGGATACGCACGGGTTTCAACGTCAGAGCAGGCCGAAAATGGTGGATCAATTGATGCCCAGCTTTCACGCATCGCGGGCTACTGTAATCTATACGAAATGATGTTGATCGAGACGGTGGTTGACGCCGGCTTGTCCGCTAAGGATACCAATCGACCGGGGTTTCTGAAGGCCCTGCGTATGATTGAAGACGGGCAAGCAGATTGTCTTGTTGTGGTGAAGCTCGATAGGCTTACCCGTTCGGTGAGGGACCTAGCCACGTTGTTGGAAAAGTTCAACCCCGACCAAGGTGGTCCGTCTCTCGTATCTGTAACCGAGCATCTTGACACCCGTACAGCCTCTGGACGGCTTTGTCTAAATCTCCTGGTTTCTGTGTCCCAGTGGGAGCGTGAGGTCATCGGCGAGCGTACCAAGGCGGTGCTACAGCATAAAAAGCACACAGGCAAGGTGTACGGTAAGGTCCCCTATGGATGGCGTCGTGAGGGTGATAATCTCGTCAAGGATGATGCTCAACAGGCCATCATCATCGAAGCACGCGCTCGTGTAACAGGTGGTGAAACACTAGCATCGGTGTTGCGAGACTTTACAAAGCGGAAGGTCCCGGCAGCATGTGGTCCAACTTGGTATTATCGCGCACTTGAGCGCGTTGTAAAGAGGAACGAAAATGAGGAACCGTCAAGCACCATCGGTGGCAGTCTCTGATCAGGTTACTGCTCCCTTTCTTGTTGATACGTCCCACGGGACCTGTATCATCTTCGCCCGCTCGGCAATGAGTGCCCGGCGCAAAGCGGAAAAGGCCCTGACCGCGTGGGCTGGCCCCTTCAAGGTGGCCCTGTCAACTATGCGGGACTGCCGGTTGGCTCATACGGCGGGAGCCCCAGTGATCCGGTGAAACCGGTTTCAAAAAAGATTGCGAGGCTTGAATGTTGGACTTGACGGGAGCCTCACGCATTTAGTCTAATGCGAACATGGTAGGTACACAGTCTCAAACTAAGGAGCTATCTCAATGACCCTCACCCTTGACACACCGATGGACGCCAGCTTTTCAAGCCGTCTCCAGGCGTCACGCGCGGCCCGCGCCTATTTTGGTTCCGGCGCGCGTGTCGGAACGGAATACGCCATCGACGAGTGCGACGGTTCTTTTCTCGTTCGGGACCTGATCGCGGAGGCCGCAATGGCCGAGCGTGCCGTGAGCGGCAGGTTCTCTCTCCCTACCGACATAGCACTCCAGATCGAAAGTACCCCAGGCGTGTCTCTTGAGGACGCCCTGGCCCGTGAGGCCCGCGAGCTTACCCTGGTCTCAATCAGCACCCCGACTGAGGTCTTGCAGGCGATGGCCGAGTTGACCGATGAGAACTGGGCGTTTATCGCCCAGTTGGAGCACGACCAGCAGTTCGACGGAGAACCGGCCGATGCCGAGTTGCTGGCCACCATCGACCCGGCCACCCTTACATCGACCGTTACCGAGGTCGATGAAGAGATCGGTTCCCCCTACGGTGAAGACGCCTTCGGCCCGGTACTTTGTGTCGAGGACACCACTGACGGGCTCCCCACTGACGTGGAAATAGACACTTGGCGGGCTCAAGTCGATGCGGAAACCTACCCTGCCCCGGAAGCCCCTACGATGACCGCTGGAGAGGCTAACGAGGCGCCGGTGTGCTCACCGCAGCCAGAGGCCGCAGGCCCTTCCTTGGTCATCCCCGGGGCACTCGCGGGAGTTGCGCCTCGTATACCAAGCGTGTTCGGTCGCAACCCTGCCCTGGTGGCGGCTCTTTTCGCCCTTGGTAATGTCCCTGGCCTCTCGTCAGATGAAAGTCTCGACGTTCATGCCTGGGCGTCGGCGGTATTCACCCGGTCACGGCAACCGGTTTCACAACGCCCGTCTCGGGCTCCTCGGTCAGCGGAACGGGGGCTTACCCGCAAGGAGCAGGTGTACGAGGCGTTGCGGCAGGCCAACGGAACGGGGGTCAGCGTTGCCCAGTTTCAAGAGATGTTCGGTGGGCTGGCTTCGCACACCGTTCGGGGCATGATCAGCCACTTCAACGCAGCCGGTGATCGGCCAGTCATCACCAACATTCGCAACGCGGAAGGCCACCGAGTTTACACCCTGGTGCCGTAACCACTACTGGGGGGTGATCCTGCCCCCCCTTTTCCTTTGGAGGATGTTAGGGTAAAAGTTGAGAGAGAACGCATCGCCAAGGCCAAAGTAATACTCCAGGCCCGTGGCATCGCGGGCAAGGGTGCCTACCTGGAAGGAAAGCAGGTGAGCCGGAAGGTCGAACACCAGCAGCGGCTGGAAATCTATCGCTACACCTGGACCGCCGAGGTCGTTGATACAGAAAAGGGGGGCGCGAGCCCCCCTTCCCTTTATTTTGCCAGATAGAGTGTATTCAAGATAAACCCACCTATTACGGGGTGGCGGTAGGAACCGCGCTAATGGGCGCGTCCGGCTCCGCTACCACCGTCGCCGGCACCACAACCGACGCAACCACGGGGGCAGGTTCAACCGCCTTGACCACATCCTCCTCGACTTCCTCAGTCACGGAATCGATGTGACTGTGGAGGTTGTCGAGGGCCTCATGGACTTCGCCGAAAGCCTCGTGCATTTCGTCGAAAAGGTCCTCGGCGACGTTTTCGGCTTCGGGGATCAACAGAACCAGGACCGCGAACAGCCCGGAGATGGCGGCGATGGTAATGCCCAGCGAGGCATCGCCGTGGCCGACCAGAACGAAAAGAACGGAGACCGTGATGGCCGCAATGGCAATCAACAGGGCTCCGATAGAACCACGCTCCTGGAAGCGGGCGGCGAGATAGGACATGGTGCTCTCCTGATTTTGCAACCGGTTTCATTCCGGCAACGGTTTATGCTGGATGTAGCACCTATATGAGGCCTCCAACGGAATTAACAAGCACTTTCACGGCGTGGTCGCCCACTCGGATGGGTTCGATACTTCCTCTTTTGGGAAGATGTGGTCGATCTCGGGAAGTCGAGATAGGTTCGTCTCGATTGCATCGTAGTCAAGATCGACGTGGATGCTCTCCTGCTTCCCGGGATAGATGGACACTACACGGGTGAAGGCGACGAGGTGCGTTGGCCTGTCACTGTTATTCTCGGCGTGTTCGGATGCTGCTTGCAGCGCAGTTACCGCAGCGGTGGTCGGACCTTGGGCATCCGTCACGACTGCGTAAGGGATGCACAGAAACAAGTCTTCATCAAACTCGTCGATCAGGATGATGATCACATGCACCGTGTAGGTTTTCTCGGCGCGTAGCAACGATGCTGCTGCGATGACTCGCTCTTGGACGATCATGACTATCTCCGATTTGACGATGGCCGTGGCCCACCACTACGGCGGCCTGACTTCGGCCTCTCCTTCGATGCTGGGTGCTCTTGGCGCTGCTTGGTGTTGGGCATAAGCTCCTTCCGAAACTCCTCAAAGGAGTTGCCGAGAGCCTCCGGCTGGCTCCTACTCGCATTCTCAGTTACGACGGTGACATTTTTGGCCCCTCCCCGCTCCCACAGGTGGCGCCGCATCATAATGGTGGCATAAACTCCGCACATACCATCGGCGGTATCCTTAGAGCCGTTACTTGGATGGTCAACGCAACGATGCTCGTGATCCTCCTCAAGCATCGCAAGTTCCTTGAAGGCGATTGGGTTGTCAGGGCAGAGTACCCTGTGTCCATTGACAGCCGAACGGAACATCCGATAGAACTCAAGCCCCTTCTCACCATCCACTGAGCGGTGGAACGTGACGAACCGCTTGCGCTGAAGGATCTGACGGCTATCCGCTGACTGAAACTGATCGAACGAAACATATTGAATGGGGATGCCAAGCTGATCGCGAAGGAGGTACAGGATTTCACGGACTTGAGAGAACTCTATTTCGCCGCCTGGGGGTGGAGTAATAGTTAATACCACGTCATAGGTGACTATCGGCATTTCCTCAATCACGATCTCACCTTTGCGACCCCTACCCTTTTGCATTTCAATGCCTGAGACATAGCCCACGGCAAGGCCGCAATAGTCCCCGGTCAGGCCCAAGTCGATATGGCAAACACGGGGCATGTGCGGGTCGCGGCATTTGTACCCTTCGATGGGTAACGGGATGCCCTTCGATAGCTCGTACTTGAACCCGGCGAATGGGCTCTCGTTGCCCGCTTCCTTGAAGTCATCAGCCATCCGCCAAATGGCGCTCCGGTCCCAGAAGTAGGGGCGGCGGGCCAGCGTGCAAACACCCGCTAGGTCGCGCAAGGAGCCTTCCATGTCGTTGGTGAAGTCGCCCTTGTATTCCAGGGGCACTGTCATGGTCAACGCGCCCTCACGGGGCTCCTGGCTGTCTTCAAGCACCTGAGCCTGAAACCGTTCATTTCCCAGTTCAAGGCGGAACGTCTTACCGGAGTAGTTCTCCGCCGGCTTGATTTCCCAGATGGGCTTGTCCACCACATAGGTCAGCTTGTCGGCCTCATCCGATGCTTGGCGGGCGCGTTGCTCAAGAAAGTCGTCTGGGCCACCTTTTGACGAAACTAGCAGCAAGCATCCCGGGACCTTGCCCGTCTTCATGAAGCGGGATTTCCGGCGCCGAACCAATGTACTATAAATGGCCTTCGCCTGGTTAAACTCCCCCCCGTCACGCGCCTGTTTTGACTTCAAAACCTGAGCCATGAAGTTCATTTCGTCGATAATTCCCCCGATGATATTCATACCGAGGAGCTTGTTACTATAAGCGGCGCTTGGCATGACCAGAATGTTGTTGGGGAAGTGCATCTGGCTTTTGACGGTGCGGTCAAAGGGGAACTCTTCCTTGAAATACGGTACTTGCTCCATCATCTGGCGGAACTCGCCGAAAGTTACTGACTTAGAGAGGTCATCCGTTTTGTTGAGCATCGCGACCACGATGCTGGAGGTGGGCAGCAAGCCATACTTGGCCTGTGGGAACTTCTCGGTCGAAAGGAGGTAAATCTGGTAAGCCGTGATGACCTGTGCGACCGTTGTATTGTGCGTCACAACAAAGTCATCCGTGACGTATAGTTGATCCTTGGCGGCTACTTTGATGCACATGCACTCCTCCGAGCCGTCTGGATCGACAGAAGAGATCATTCGAGATGGCGTGTACTTCCCGGAGCGACGAACTGCGTCTTTCTTGCGAGGAAGCCAGAACATATCGAAGCCCGCTGGAGGGCAGATGGCCAACTGATGGTGATCTTTTCCAGACGCGGAGACCTTCACCGTCCTCTTGGTGGTGCAGCCAAGAGATCGCACAAGAAATGTCACATCGTCGATTAGACGACTTGAATTGCTTGAATACCGAATCCCGCAGCCTCCAGCACCTTCAACCCACCCGTCAGTGTCCATAAGGCCGTGGAGCAAGTCGATGCGAGACGCTATAGAACTAAGAAGGTATTCCTGCGGTATGAACTTATCATCTGAACCCTTCCCTAAAAGCCCTAGAGACCTAAGAGAGGCGAGCATTTCGTTACTTCCAGCAATACCACCAGACATCGGACCCGTGATCCGATAATCATACTGGGAGACGTATTTCACAGAGAGGGGCGCTGGGACGGCCTCTGAAACACGGTCAATGGTTGGCTGGTCATTCGAGGAAAAGCGGACCCCGTCTTTCAATGAACCATTACCGATAAGGACTCCGAGTACATAAGGGTCGATTGGCAACTGATTGCCCTGGAACTCTACGGCGTCCATTACGGGCGTATGCCACTTGAGTTGGCCGTTCTTATTGCGGACGCCACCTACAAAGCTGCTCAAGGATGCAGTCTTCCACGGCGCATCGGTATGGGCGGCAGAAGGGCTTCGGACAGACCACAAATGCTCGGCGCAGCATCTTGTGGAAGCCCCGTCGTTAAAGGAAACCTTGAAGACTTTACGGACGCCTTGGAAGAACACACCGATAACCTCCGTAGGCTTCCCGTCTCTGCCAATCACGAAGTCGCCAACACGGATGTTCGCCATAAGCATCCACCCGTTTGGGGTAAGGAGCTTCGCAGACAAAGGCTGTGCCTTGCCGTAACCGATGGCCCCCATCAACAGTGCCTCCACGTACCCGTCCTCAACGATCTCCCGAATGATCCGGCGGTTCTCCGGCCAGATGTGGTCGGCATCGTAGCCCAGGAAGTAGTCATCCTCGATAAACTGGTCGATGCTTACCGGCTCATGGGTCTTGGTAAGGAGGGCGGCCATGTCGCCCCCGCTCTCACCAAGGGCTTCAAGGAACTCCATCAGGGCATCGGGGTCGTCACCATACTCGTGGGCCAAGGCCGCGAGAGCCGATGCTCCGATCTCGTCATGCACTTGGTTCCTGAGGTGCCGCCACAGCGCCTTGGACTGGTCAGTCGGCGTCTTGAAAGCCATCGTCTTCTTCCTCAAAATCCTGCGGGATACTCTGATCGGCAGGTACGACGGTGACTTTTTCTGCCGTCGCGTCACGTTGTTGTTCGGCGATGATCTCGGCCAACTGTTTTGCCATCGCCCCGAGGCGGGCCTGCTTGGCGAGCCGGGCTTGAACCTCAGACCCTTCGGTGCGTTGTGACACACTCTCCATGGTCTTCTGGCTAACACCGTTGTAAAGATCACGCTGTTTGTTGATCTCAAGGAGCGACTGCAACGCAACGATCTTGGCCCTCTGGTCTTTGGAAGTCTCAATGATCTGCCAATACTTGCGCTCTAACATGGCCATACGGGCCAAGCCTTCGCCGCGCACCCTCTTTAGATCATGGGCCGTACCGACGATTTCAAAGCGAGCGAGCACCCTCTTGATGAACTTTTCGGCCTGGGGGACGGTGATCTGGAGCAACTGAGCCATCATCCGGGGGTCTCGGTAGCCCTTGAGCATCGCAACTTCGGTTTTGGCGACCATTTGCTCTTCCCATAGGGTCTGGTCATCGCTTTTTGGGATGGTGGTCTTCGGAAGGACGAGCACGGTCTTGGCCGTGCCAGCCTCCATCGGGGTTGGGGGTGCCATAAGGGAAGGCTGCGTGTCCTTCCCATACCCACTGGTGCCTTCCTGAACGGCTACAGGGGGCTTTGCGCGCTTCTTCTTGTCCTTGATGCCCTGCAAGGCGTTCGTGAACCGTCCCATGTTACGCACTCCGCTCGGCGCTTACCTCAGCGAAGGTGCGCCCATCGCTTTCGAGGGTTGCTTCCTTGGTGCTAAATGATTGCCAACGGCGGATGATCAGATCGATATACGTCGGGTCAAGTTCGATGGCAAAGCAGATACGCCCCGTCTGCTCACAAGCAATGATGGTGCTACCGCTGCCTGCGAAGGGCTCATAGATTGCTTGCCCTGGTGAACTGTTGTTCTCGATGGGCTTCCGCATGCACTCGACCGGCTTCTGAGTGCTATGGTTGGTTTTGCCATCGCAGGCGTTGCGGGTCTGACCGGCTGGGTTCATGCCGGCGATGTCCCACACGGTTGATTGGGTGCGGTCGCCACCGTAGTGCCCGTTCTTCCCCTCGCGGACGACGTACCAACACGGCTCATGCTGCCAATGGTAATCGCCCCGCGACAAGGTGAAGTGCGGTTTCTTCCAGATGATCTGGCTGCGGAGTTTGAAACCGGTTGCAACAAGGCTCTCGGCAACCTCATGGCCGTGAAGAGCGGAATGCCAGACATACGCGGTGTCGCCCGGGAACAAGGCCCACGCTTCGCGCCAGTCTGCCCGGTCATCATTCTGAACCACACCGCGCATGACCGGCTTACCGTCTCCGAAGGCCCCGTTCCGGTGATCGCGCCAAGTAGCGTCATATTTGACGCCGTAGGGCGGGTCCGTGACCATTAGGTGTGGTTTCACGGTGCCCAAAAGGGTGGATACGGTAGCAGCATCGGTGCTGTCACCGCAGATCAATCGGTGGTTCCCGAGCAGCCACACTTCGCCGATCCGGGAGATCACCACGGCCTGGGGCTCAGGGGTTTCGTCCGCATCGGTATCACCACCGGGACCGTCTTCCTCAAGGAGCACGGCAAGCTCATCTTCCTCGAAACCGGTTGTGGTCAAGTCGAAGTCCTCATCCCGGAGGGCCTTCAACTCGATGGACAGCAAGTCCTCGTTCCATCCGGCGTCGTCGGTGATGCGGTTGTCCGCGATCACGTAGGCACGCTTCTGGGCATCGGTCAGGTGGTCCAGCGTTACCGTTGGGACTTCGGCCAATCCAGCCTGTTGAGCGGCTGCTAGGCGCCCGTGGCCGGCGATGATTTCGCCTTTCTCGTCAATAAGGATGGGGTTGTTAAACCCAAACGTGTTGATCGAGTTGACGATTTTATCCACCTGCTGAGGGGTGTGGGTACGGCTGTTCCGAAGATAGGGGGTGAGGCTTGAAGTTGCCCGCCACACGATCTCGTGAGCACCGCGCCGGGGACCTGCTGGGGTCGGTACGGTAGCGCGCCGGGGCGCCTGTTTGTTAAAGCGGGCCATGATTGCACCCTAAAGGAAGTAGTAGCTCAGGGCCGAACCCGAGGCATAGCCGACGACGGTGACGGTAGCGGCCGGAAGGACCAGCTTGGTGCCGGAGGCAATGCGGAAGCCCGCTGAACCATCGGAGACGGACGCGGCCGGGATTGCGGCGGCCGGCATGGCGCTGTCAAGGGAACCCGTACCGCCGGAATGATCACCCTGTCGGACGCGGAAGTCTCCGCTGTCGGACTGGAGAACGAGGAAGGTGGCGCCCTTCGGGGCTACCAGCACAGTCTTCGCCGTACCTACAACGGCATTGATGACCCCACCGATGGGCAGCGCAGCCACGGCATCCGGGTGGGGAATGGTGCCGCCGCCAGTGGCCGCAGGCATGGTGAAGGTAGCCATGGATGGTGATCCTTGTAACGAGGGTAACCGGTTCCCACATTATGTAACCACCATCCCGACTTTTTCAAGCGGAAACCGTCGTTTCAGTGAAACTGGTTTCAACTTGCCCGAAGGAACGGGAGTGAGTTGTCGATATGGTCTTCATCTTCCTCGAAGGCGATGCTCCACGCCCGGCACATCTCCGAACGAACGCAGTCTTCAGGGGTGAACTTGATGACGCCGCAGGGGATGTTGAAGCGAGTGGCCAACCAGATGGCCGTTGCGAGGCCGTTGTCTTCGGAGTGGATATCAGATTGCTTCGTGTCACCGTTGACGGACACCGTTGCCCCCTCACCGATGCGGGTCAGGAAGAGCTTCATCTGGCTCGGGGTGGTGTTCTGGGCTTCGTCAAGGAGCACGAAGGCGTCTTGAAGTGTCCACCCGCGCATGTAAGCGAATGGGATGGTCTTGATAACACCGGCACGCACCATACCATCGACCCGCTGTTTGCCGAGACGCTGATACAGGATGTCAATGATGGGTGCAGTCCAGGGGGCCATCTTTTCACTGAGATCGCCGGGCAGAAAGCCGAGGTGCTCTTCCCCCGCTTCGACGGCGGGACGGCAGAGGATCAGGCTTTTCACTGATTTATCTGCCAGGAGCTTCGCCGCGATGCTGGCTGCGACGTAGGATTTGCCTGTACCCGCTGGGCCAAGGGCGAAGGTGAGACGGTATTCGTAGAGGGACCGGACGTATTCGATCTGGTTTTCCCCCCGTGGCTTGAAGGGGGCGATCTTCGCTTGGGGCTCGGTCGGCTCTTCAGCCCCCTTGCCGGGGGATTGCTGTGCGCCGCGCCTGTTGGGGCCGCGACCACGTTCCGACTGATAACGGTCTGCTCGTCTGCTCATGGGGTTGCTCCTTACGCCTGATACATTTCACCGAATTTTAAGAGGTTGAACATCCGTCCAGATACTTCCTCGTCGGTGAGCGTTGAAGCTAGGCGCCGCTCTTGTAGTAGTGTATTTGCCAGACCCTCCTCGTCTATGGTTCGTTGCATCTCCCGCACCCGCGATGCGTACAACTCAATGTACTTTACCACAAGGCTTGGGCGAGCTTTTGTCGGTTGAGGCGCCGGAGCTTTCTTGCGAGCCATCGGACCCTCCCGGGTATGGTGTTACCCCTACCCGGGAGTATAGGCCTTCTGGTCAACAATGTCTAGCTCTTGTTGAAGTCGATGGGGCAAGCACCACTGGCACAATCTAAATGGACACGGTCAACATCCTCTGCCAGCTTGGCGCTGATCTGACGGGAGATGGCCTCGTACTCCGATTTGGTAACAGGGGTTTCGGGGAGATATTCATAGGCCGATCGGTCTTCGGTGAGGGGCATGACCGAGCACGCTTTGACGCCCGGTTGGTACTCCAGCAGCATTTCCTTGAGGTCTTCGGCGGAGACGATGGCTGGGTTGTATTTTAGCGAGTAGCTGATTTGGTTCGAGTGATCTGTTTGAAACTGGTTTCCATGTTGATCACCACCCCGTAGCCAGTGGTTTTCAAGAAGACGCAGCCAAGCATACTGTTGCGCCGGAGTAGCCTCGGACGCCGTGACGATCATGTCGTCGGGCAACAGCGTGGTCAGCACAGGGGTTGTTGGGAAGCCGATCACTGTCGTGCCGGTGTACGTGACCAGTTCCTTCGCAGGGTAGCCCTTGGCCTTGTATTCGGCCACCAAGGGGTCATCAGAGCGGAACTGAACCCAGCGAAGATACCGACGCTGACAAGGAAGATGGGCACCTTCGGAAAGGCCCCACAGTTTGCTGATCGTGCCACTGGGCTTGATAGTACGGTTGGTGTGCGGAATAGCCATCCCGAGCACCTTGGAATAGCTCTCGGCCTCTTCTTCAACAGCCCGAGCGAACCTGCTCAGGGTGATCCAGAACTGGGCCGAACGGCAGTGCGGGTTAGTGAAATCAGGGTTGATAAGCTCAATGAAGCCGCACCTGAAAAACTTGGCAGCGAACTCAAAGATGCCGGTCATCCCGACACCAATGCGGTTGGTGCGCCTCACTTCGTTGTTGTAAACGCTGTCCATGGTGTTGACCCGGATCAGTGCCCGCGTGGCGACACGGAATGCTTCCTCGGCCTCATCAAGACTTTCTGCGTGGTACGGGATGACATCACATAGCACACAGAAACCACCCAGGACTGAAAGGGTAACCTCGCCACAGTTGCTCACATCGTGCCCGCCGGACCAATAGGTGTGCGATGGTCCGTCAACCGTGATGTCAAATACCTCTTCCTCACCGATAAGATCGCGCTCAACGATGTCGAACGTGGTCTTAACCCGATGACCGCGAGGCCCATCACAGCGAGAAAGAGCCGCGAGCTTTTCGTTTTTGTACCCCTGGATGAAGCCAATCTTCTCAGCGAACACCAGAGCATTATGGGCGTTGACGTTGATGTCGTAGGACTGGCGGCTGGTGTACTCCCCATTCTCCCATTTAACGGACGACGACTTGTTGGTGGTCCGGTATGAAACGATCCCAATAGACGAGAGCATCCACTGAACCTGAGCCGCAAGACCAGCAGAAGTTGTCTTGAGCGTCACCCGGCTTCCGCAGATTGATCCATTGGCTGAAAAGAGGCCACGAAGGAACGATGCCACCTCAGACGGCGTTCCGTACAGAAAGCGATCCGGGATAACACGCTCTGGCAGGTGGGGAAGCTCATCGTGGTCGATAGTCGTCTCGACCTTGAACGCTTTGCCTTTCTTGACAGAATGGTCACCAATGATCAGGTGCCCAACCTCAGAAGCGAAGTAGTCCTGGTCCCCCGCTCCGATGGTGAGATACACCTTATCATGGCTTGTCCGGTGTGCAGTCCCGTCTCCTATCATGAGACCATCCATGACAAACTGGGCCAAGGGCTCAACCGAACCCAGAGGCCCGGCCAGCACGTCAATGCTATCCGCCTCCCCCGCCTCGATCTTGATGCCCCCAGAAACGACGCGGTGATTTTCTGTGCCGACGAAAGCACCCGCGTTGGTCCGATACCAGTAAACAGGTTTCACGCCGGTCGCCTGCTTATTCACGACCGTCACCCACCCATCCTTGGACCAAACCTTGTCCCCGATCTTGATTGCCCCCATGGTGCTTATACCATAAGGGGTAAGCACGGGCGCCCAAGCGGGCTGGCATGGGTTCACGATCATGCTGTAGGGGCTGAGGCGCACCCGGCGGGCAAGATCGGCCATCAGGTGAAGGGTTTCCCCGACGATGGGGTAGGTGTCGTTCCCGGCAAAGCTACCGTTGGCGATGGTCTCCCACCCAGCCCAGTTCTCCACCAGCTTGTCCACGTTGATGATACCCGGCTCGCCGGTTCCGTCGCCGTAGGAGCACGAGATGATCAGGTCGAATACCTTGCGCGCGTGCCGGGCGCTGGCACTGTGATAGAGCTTCTCGCCCTTCCGCAAGGCTAACAGCCCCCACGCTTCCTGGTCAAACAGGACGCTGTTGTTGGCGCTCCACAGGAAGGTTCCTGGCGCCGGCTTACCGAGGATAGCCAACTGATCACGGTAAAGGGCAACCTCAGTGGCGGTCAGACCCATGTATTCTATGGGCCGCTTGCATTGGATGAACTCGAAGATGGCCGGGTCACGCCAATACATCGTGGCCATACGCGCCGAGCGACGGGCGCCTCCAACGAGGACGCACTCGGCGACCAAATGGTCGATCAGCATCGCCTGTTTCCAGGGCGTAATCCCGGCCCCCTTGAGGCTGGCGGCCTTGATTATGGCGTTCATCAGGGGAATGGGGCCAGAGGACGGGCGGTACTGCATTCCCCGGATGGGCTTGTTGCGTTCGCGCACGTCTGAGAAGTCGAGGATCAGGGTCTTGTTCTTGGCGGCCTTCGTGAAGGCCAGCACTTCCCACGTCTCGATTGCCTGCGCCCAGCCCTCACGGCTGTCAGGGACGCGGAACCAGATTACGTCGGGGTTGGTGCCCGGCGACCCATATTTATGGATGGCTTCGCGCCGACCATCATAGGCCGCGCCTGGGGTATAATCAGGGTGATCTTCGCTGAGGATGCAACGGAGGTGTGGAGCATTGTCAAAATTGACGGCGATCATGTGGCTGCTGTAGTCCCGCCCAACACCACTGCCGGAAAGCAAAAGGCGAAAGAGTAAGAAAGTAGTCGCAGAAACGCTGCAATTAGTAAAGACTTCCTGCGGTCGGCCTGGCTGGCGGCTGTCCCCGTGTTGCAGATGGCGGCCACTCATGACCACCGTGCCGGCAAGCATAGCTTCGTACATCTTGAGGTAGTCGTCTTCACCCTCTTGAGTGAGGATAGTGTTGCCCCACGACACCCTCCTGGCAACCTCTTCCCAGGTCTCCCACCGGGTCTTCGGCTTCCGGCCTTTGAAACCGGCTTCATAATCGGTCTTGACCAGGAGATCAGCCGCTTCGGCAGCAGAAATCCAGGCTGGCGCGTCGGGGTCTTTGGGGTTGATCACGACTTGCACACCCATCCCGGTGAGTTCATCGTTGTCGAGACGCTTGCGGAGGATGGTGCGCTCGGCCACCGCTCTCCCCATTCCAGGCTCGAAGTCCCGGATGTTATTTTTCTTCATGTTGTGGTCCCTCAGAGTGCCAAGCCCCAAGCTATAGTATATAGGCACTTTAGTGGCTTGTGTCCAGCGGCGTTGAAAGTGACGACATGTGAAATTTGTACGTCCGCACCGCGTGGCGTAAATCGTTGTTTATCGATTGCAACTCCTGGGAGGAGGCCCCACCCTCCACTGCTTTGTCAAGTCTCAACACAGCAGCGACCAGAGCTTCCTTGGATAGCTCACAATTCTTGGTGAGGTGGATCGGAACACGCACGACATCCATCGGACCCTCCAAAAAAAAGGGGAGGTGTTAGCCTCCCCTTGCCCATTCGATGCGGCATCGTCATGCGTTGACGGTTTCCTGATCTTCGTCCTCAACTTCGGACATCGGGACCGCCGTGATGCGAACGTCGTGGATCAGTTCAATCTCACGGATTTGATCAGCCAGCGGGCGGACGACGCCGCTATTGGCAAGGCTTGCCCAGTCGTTGACGATGTATTTGAACACCATGACGATCTGCTCGCGAGTGAAGTTCTCAACAAGGGCGTCAACCCCAGCCTTGGGCGCTGCGGTCTCAAGGGCACCCTTGAACAGTGCGGCCTCGTCACCCGTGACGGTAAAGGCCACCTTGAACTTGGCAACCTGTTCGTCTTCTGTGACACCGCCCGCCTTAATCCTTCCGATCTCAACGACCAAGTTGGGGCGGGAAAGCTGGGCGCCGATCTCGCACAACTCATCATAGTTCAGCTTGAGCAACTCGTCATTGAGGTCGAGGAACTTGGTCGCCTTGCTCCAGCCGACCTTAGCCAGCTTGGTGTAGTCAAGTCCGAGCACCTGAATGCGCTTGTAGAGTTTGATCAGGTACATTGCCCTACGGTAGCTGCAACCGACTGCCTCGTCACAGAATTTGACGAAGCCTTCCGCCCCCTTGTACTTATCCTCTTCCTTGTAGGAGCCAGTCCGCTCGATTTCGTACAGGATACCGCCGAGCGTGTAGAACTGCAACTCGATGTCTTGGTGCGTCTTGATCGCCGCGTTGAGCATATCGCCGCTTTCCAGTGCGGCACGAACTGCGTCAATCGGCTGGACGTAAACGCCGCCTTCATCCTTGACCGCATCGGTGGTATCGGGGGGCTCCGGGACTTCAACCGGGATGTCCGCCTCTTCACCAAGGACAACGTCGGCCAGGGTCCAAGTGCTTTTCGGTTCGCTGTTTCCGTTTGTCATCCGCTCACTTTCGTTGTCGATCACATTGGTGGGAGTATTCACGGTTTCCACTTCCGCGTCAACTGTGGGCTCTTCACTGATCTCCTGTACCGGGATGGCCTCCGGTTCTGCAACCGGTACTTCGGCCGCAACAGGTTCGACCGTAACTGCGGGCTCAGGAGCCGCCACAGGGGTTTCAAGTGCAAGTTCCGGCTCCGGGGTGACGACCGGCTCGGCAGCTTTGGCCTTTCCAGCCTTGGGCTTGGTAGCGGCTTTGACCTTCTCAGCCTTGGGCTTGGCAGCCTTTTTGACCTTATCCTCACCCTCAATCTGAATTGGAAACTCTTCCTCACTCGCGAACGGGGTTTGATCGCTGGAGAGAACGAACTCCTTGGGGAACACTGGGTCGCTAATGCGCTCGATGACGCCTTTTTCGTCGGGTCCGAAGCGGTCAGAGTGCGCTTTGAAGCCCATTGGTTGAGAGGGATCATTCGGTTCGTAAAAACCGAAGATGCGGAGGCGTTCACCAACTTCCAGCAACGGGTCCATCGTCAGATCGACGTACCCGGTAAACTGGACGTATTTGCCGATCAAGTCCTGATCGGGCTGTTTCTTAGCGGCCATGATAGGTTGCTCCTTGTTGCCCCGAGTTGAAACCGGTTTCAGGCCGGTGACTTGACTGGCAAGCGTTCACATGCCCTAGAGATAGCCTCATGGACTTCGGATTTCAATGAGAAAACGTCTGGGAAATGAAGGGCAGCCCCTAAAAGGGCCAGACCGGATGCGTCGGCCTCGTTGTTGTTTTCAACGTCAACTCCCCATCGTTTGAACAGCCCCTTGCTTACGGCACCCTTATCTGCGTTGCCGGTGCCCGTTGCAAACTTCTTCAGTACGTTCGGCGGAACGACAACGGCGTTGGGGATAACACTCTCGAAGAGCAATACGCGGATAACCCCACCAAGCTCACCAAGCGAGTGTGCCTGGGACTTGGCCCCGTAGGCATAGCCCTCAATTGCGACCACCAGGGGGTTGCCTGTGCGAAGCACTGCCCCTATCCGCTCCTTAAACCACGCGAGGCGGCAAAAGTCCCCCCGGGGACAGGTCTTGGTCGGCATAGGGGGCGACGCAGTGATGGTGACAAGATCACTGCCCTTGAGTAAAGCGAGGCCAGTGGCCGTTAAGGACGGGTCGATGCCCATAATTACAACTCCATCCGGCAGCGTGATCCCGAGCTTGCACATATTCCCGCGTGACATAGTACCCTCACAGGTTAAAGCATCGCACACACTGCGAGCAACTTTTGGCTGTTGAAAGTTGAGGGTTGGCACACGTCCGATGTGGCAAAGTCTCATTGGCAACGGCATCCCTTACCCGGCCAGCAAGCACGAGCGCACCGTCTAGCTCTGCCTGAAGCTGTGGGGTAGTCGCGTCGATTTGGTATTCCTTATAAGGGCTTTCCTTGCGAGTGAACTGGTAGTCTTTGGTCGCGACAATGACTATGACCTTGTCGTTGACCCGGTAGCCCTTGCGTTGGAGGATGCGGCGATACATGCACGCCTGAAACCGGTGGTCCCCCTTCGGGCTCTTCAACTCCTTCCACTCCTTCGCGTTCATAGATTTGATCTCGACAACGATGATGCTGCCATCGCTCCATATCAGAGGAAGGTCAGGATGGCCTTGGACGCCGTATTCATCATCGATCAAATCCCATTCCTGATAGATGTCTCGTTCTTTTTTGCATACCGGGCATATGGGGCGGTCCATCGGGAAGGTCCCCTCGAAGGTGGCCGCTCCGCATGGGCAGGTCCACTTGCCAAGCACCTTCGACGGGCCGTGCGCCCGGATGATATTGTCCCGGATATGGGCTTCCACCGCACGCCCGATCTTCCACACGATGCGGTCGAAGCCGCTCACCTGATTGTAGACAGGCGCCCCGTCGTTGAACCGCCTCATCAGCACCGCCGACCGTTCACATACCCCTATCAGGCTGGAGACGTGCATGTTCGACCCGGCATTGGTCGCACGTTTGGCTTCTGGGAGGTTGTCGCTCTTTGTCAGGAGCTTGGTCAGTAGCTCCTCGGGGATGCGGTTGGCATCCCTCTGGGGCAGACCGGTCCCGAACCCTTGAACGGCAGCGAGCTTCTGAGTTGCGCGGGTCAGGAGGGACATCTTGTTCTCGCTATCTCAAGAATGGTGTCTAGTGCGCTCTCCGGAAGTATGACAAAGGAAGTACCGTCGCCAAATTCGATTGCCATACAGGGTATCTCAAGAGTACCAGCCACCGCGTTGGTTATATTTGATATATGTTCCGTGGTGACGGTAAATGAAAGGTGTTTCGTGGTCTTGGCTTCAATTCTCATGACGCCCTTAACCCGAACATCACCCTTCACCGTTTTGTTACCGGACCCGGGTGTCTGCCGGCCCCCTGTCCTCTTCGCGATCTCCTTTTCCTGCTGCTTTGCTCGGAGGTGCGATGGTGACAGGTTGCCTTGCAGGCACTTAGGCTCCTTTAGAGCCATTGGTTGGTGTAACCGCACTTGATCCGCTGGAGACGGATCAATTCGGTCTTCATGGTCTCGAACGCCACCGGGTTGGCATACCACCAGTCGATGATGTCCTGGTGAGTGCGGAAGATCAGCACTTCACCGGTTGACGGGTCAATGGCACCGTCCACCGTGTACTTGCCGGCCGAGCCGCCCAGGAAGCCCGCGTCCTTTGCGAAGCCCTTGACGGTCTCACCTTCGTCAATGAAACCGGCTGCAAACTTGCCATCGCGGTTGCGGCAAAGGGTGAAGTCCCCAGCCGTGATGGAGCCACCGATTTTGGTTTTCTTGACTTCGATGCTGTGATCGTTGTGATCAGCAACCTCACGGCCCTGGCTGTCTTTACCCATGACTTCCTTGGACTTTTTCAATTCAAGGGACAGGGAAATGGCGTAGTCCTTGGCCTTGCCACCAGGGATTGACCGGGGGTCGCCGAACACCAAGCCGACCTTCATGCGGTACTGATTGATCATCAGCAGGGTGGGCAGGAAACCCGCACGGCGACCTTCGTTGCAGGCGTTGACCGCCTTGACGATAAACCGGCCCATCAGACGGGCTTGCTCACCCATACTGTCGTTGCCAGCCGAGCGTTCGATTTCCTTTTTCGGAACCAAGGCAGGCAAGCTATCAAGGATGACCAGGGACACGTCACGGGAGCGCAGCAACTCGTCCGTGGCATCCACACCGGCTTCGCCATCAGGCGGGCGGACGAGGATCAGGCGGCTGTTGTCAACACCGTGACAAGCGGCCCACTCCGTGTCCCAAGTGCCTTCAGGCTCAACGCAGGCAACATACATGTCGGGGAACATGCGCTGTGCCGATGCTGCCGCCCGCATGGAGAGCAGGGTTTTGCCAGCAGCGGGCATGCCTAGCACCTGAGTAATCAGGCCACGCGGGATGCCGCCAAGGGTCGCCATGTCGGCAACGAAAATGCCGGTCGGAATGTGCTTACGGGGTGGAAGGTTGCCGGCCATCACGAAGACACCATCACCGCAACGCTTGGCGAGGGCATCCTTGAGATTTTTCAGGCTATCGGGCAGGACCAGGGGTCCTGGTTCTGTGGGTGCGGTGCGCTGGCGGATCTCAGCCATTGGTCTGTCCTCCATCGTCAAGCTCGCTCTCGATTTTGGCGCAGACCCAATCGGCGGCCTGATTGTATGTGTGCTCAATTTCGCCGGGTACGGCGTAGCACGGTAAGTCAAGGCTAACTTCGACCTTGACAGAGTTGTAATCACCCAGGTTGCGAGTAGTGCTGCTGCTGATTTTAACCCGGGCTATTGGGCCGTTAAACCAGGGGACCGTGATCGTATCGAGGTCTTCTTTCTCGAAGATCAGTTTCCCCATGTTAAACCGACCACGCTTGACGGTAATGAACCCCTCGGCCCCTTCAACGTCAAGTATCCGAGCCGGTGGTGCTTTTACCGGCGCTTTTCGTTCCCGCAGTGCCATTTTGCTTCTCCCGTCTTTTCCTTTGGTCGCTCTTAGCGCGACGGCGTTCTTTGAGACGGAAGGCGAGGTCGTTCTTGTACTTGTCTCGTCTTCTTTGGTTATAAAGAGGCCCCCAATAGTAATCAGACATTGCCACGCTCCTTCATGGTGAATACACGGCATCCTGTGTTCCGGTAGTCCTTGATGCGTGAGTCCAAGGCCCGGACGAAGCTCTTGACGCTCTTATCTTCAAACGTCACCCAGATCGGGTCCTTTTTTCCCGGCATCGGGCGACGGGTTCGGCCGATTAACTGCTCGGCATCGGCCCGTGGCGTCACATCGATACCAGCGTCGAGACGTGGGATGTCGATGCCCTCGGTGATCATTTGGTAGGTGGCAAAGAGTATCTGGCTGTCCTTCATCACCCGGTCTAGGTGCTCAGAAGACGCCTTCTTTCTCTTCCCATCGACAATGAGTTGGCCGGTGAACATCCCGAGGTCTTCTTCAGGAATGCGATAGGCCACGCACCTGTCCCGGAGGTGATGCAGGTGGTCGATGTTGTCACCAACCACCAGGGCTTGCCGGCCTGTCCTGTGCATTCGGAGGATCTGGTCGAGGATCATCCCGTTGCGGTAATTGTCACTGGTGAGGTATTCCAGCTTTTCTGACTTGTGGGCGTTATCATGTGGTGCCTCCTTCCGACAGGTGTACGGGATGACGTAAACGTCCATCGGAAGGGCTTCGGCTTCGCTACGCACGGACACATGCCCGAGGTGATACAGAAACACCTTGTCGGCCCCGTCACGGCGGCGAACAGTGGCACTCAGGCCGACGCTCACCCTTACGTTAAATTTGGTAACAGCCCGGGAAAAAATTTCACTTCCGATTTTGTGAACTTCGTCGAAAACCACTGTACCGAAGTAGTTCCAAAGGTCTGACGGGTAGTCCTCTTTCATCGAAAGCGACTGCAACATCGCTACAACGATTTTCTTACCTTTGTAGTCGCACTTCTGACCTTGCACGACACCTATCTCGTCGTCAGTGAGGCCCAGCTTGTCCTTGATCTCCTTAACCCACTGATCGAGCAACCGGTCAAGGTGGACAACGATCAGGGCTGTGCGGCCTAGCTCGGCGATCATGTTCAGGGCGCAAACCGTCTTCCCACTCCCGGTTGAGGCAGATGCAATGAAGTTCTTAGCGTCACCGGCGGCGTCAAGCAACTCGGCCATAAACTTGGCCTGCTTGGCCGGCTCTCTGACCCTTGGATGGTTCGGATCGGGCCTCTTTGGGCATTCTATGGGACTTCCGTTCGACCGGCGGTCTTCGACCATCAGCGTTGGGAAGTGCTCCCTGCCCCATGCCTTCGGAATGCCGATATACCCGGGCATCCGGTCCTCATAGAGCTTGATCACCGGCTGGCGTTGGTTGAATTTCTTGGCCGCGAAGTTCCGTGGTACGACGGTGAGTTCCGAGCGCAATTCGGCGATGCTTCGGAGGGTGAACTGACCCACCGGGATATAGAGATAGTTCGACAAGATGGCGGTCATGATAGCCCCCTGAAACCGGTTTCAAACTAACGACACCCTTTTGTGCGAGGATTATTTTCGCCAGTCCGACCCTTGCAGTAAGCGATGAAACCAGGGGCATTCAGGTTTTCCTTCTGTGTGCCCCAAGCTAAATTCTCCGGCCGGTTATTGGTCTCATCTTCGTCAAGGCGCATCACTACCGCTCCATCGAAAGGCTTCGGGCCGTTGAAGGCTTCGCAAACCAGTCGATGAACCTTATAGCAGTGGCCTTTGAAAATGATGTGGTAGCGGCCGTCCTCTAAATCTCCGTACCGGGGTTGACCCCCATAAGTGCGGTATCCGCCGTGAGGCATCTCCGCTCTATAGGGGGTCCGCATAACCCTTCCGAAGCTGCTCGCCTCATACTCTGGCAAGCGGGGGACAACACGCCAGCTTTCGCTGGTGGTCATGGCGTGTCCCCTTAGTTAAAAGGAATTTCGTCGTCCAGGTCAGGCTGTGCCGGCGGTTTAGCATTGGCAGCGCGACCCGCGAAGCCGCCACCGGTGCCCGTAGCAGCCTGCTGGGCAGCGGCAACTTGTGAAGCACCCTGGAAGCCTGCCGAGTGGTTGAAGCCACCCACGGGGTTGTGTGGGGCCTCGTAGCTACCGCGTTCGTTGGCAGTCACACTACCGGCCACGGCGGGCAGGAAGGGGTACTTCCGGTGAATGTCAGCAGCGGTCGGGCGGCGCAAGAAAGAGCCGTACAGGTAGGGCTGGAGCATACCGTTGGCCTCGACCCGCACCTTGCCATCGGCGGCAAGCTCGGCCGGGTGGCTGAAGTATTCCAGAAGCTGCTGCTCGGTCAGGGTGTCAACGTACTCGGGCTTACCGATGGCCGCTTCCCGTTGACCATCACGGGTCATCAGGAGGTGAACGCCACGGGGGTTGCCGCCGGCACGGTCGAAGATACGATGGATGACGGCTTGCTGCTCGTTCTTGACGGCCAGGATGTTCCGGCGGAACGGGGTCGTGATACCAGTCTTCTGGCTGGTGATCGCACGGGCGTCCAGAACGGAAACCAACATGATGAAGCCGCTTTCTTTGCCAAGGAAACGGCAAATCGGGCAGGTTTCTTGCAGCTTTGGGCAAGCCTCGAAGATGTCCTGCTTGGAGTTGCTGCCCGTGCGATTGCGCGCAAAGGCCGGCTCCCAGGTCAGGTCATGTTCGTGATAGGAGGGGATGCCTTGCGTCTGCAAGGTGAGTTCAGTCCCAGGTACACGCACGATGCTGTAGTCGAGGACGATAACGTCGGCTTGCTGGCCAACACCCAAGCGGAAACGCCGGGGCTGGTAGGCTTGGGCACGCCGGGCAGCGGCGGCTTCGGCCTCTTGAGCGGACTGCTGGCGAGCGGTGTCGCCGGAAGCGGTCCAAGACAGGTCGTCAACCTTCGGTGCGGCCTGTGTCTGAGCTTGGGGACGCGCGGCGCCCCCGAAGGAGCGGTTACGGAGTTCCTGAGCCATCGGGTGGGTCCTTGTATTCCAAAAGGGGTGGCTCTACGAGCGATTGTTCCAAGGATTGTTCCAGGGCGCCAAGAGCGTTGGCGATGTTGGATACAGTCTCGGCGATGCCGAGCGGGAACTTTGCACTCAGTAGACGAAACGCATTGAGAGGGCGGTCGTAATCCCAGAGGAAACAACCCCCGTTTGAGGATGCGATCAGCAGGCCAGCCTTCTGAAATACTCGGGCGTCAACTAGGAAGAGGTCCCCGGTTGGCGTTGGCATTCGGATGCCGCCGCTTGTTTTCAGTTGCTCATGCAAGATTTTCGCGTCTTCTTGACTGATCACGATGTATGTATCCTCATTGAGAGTTACAAGTGGTGGTGTCCAAAAACTAGGTGCGCCGGAAGCGATTTGAAACCGGTTTCCGTGGAATGAGGTCGTCCGTTTCCAGCATAGCCTCAACTTCGTCGATCAGCAGCTTGTCAACGTCATCGCACCCTTCTGGGTAGCGGGGGACGGAGACAGGGACATGGCCGAGCAGCTTTCCGACCGCCCCGTGCTTCATGTCACGCTTGCCGTCCCTCGTCGGCTCCCAAATGCCAGCATACCCCGGTTCATCTGGGTCAAACAAAAGAAGGACGCGGTGAAAGAACATCCTAAGTATAGATGCCTTCTCCTCAGTCAACACCGAGCCTAGAGCCGCCCCGACGTTGGCGAACTGTTCGGTGCCAATGGACACAAGGTGGGCATAGGCGAACAAGCCTTCAACCATTATCACTGGCTTGCCTTGCTGCCAACGATGGCACCCAAGGATAAGATGCTTTTTTGGCAGGCCCACGTAGTCTCTTACCTTCGGCTGAGCCCTCGGAAAGATTGACCGACCTGAGAACCCGTACAACTCCCCTCCCCTCCCCCGAACCGGAAACACGATGCGGTTTTCGTCGGGATCGTAGCGAAGGTCCAGGCTGCGGACAGCCTCTTCGTGAAGTCCGATGGGACGGCCATTGATCAGGTATTCCCTGCCCGCCGGCACGTCCCAGGCGTTGTCCCAGGCGTTGACGAATAGCTCGTCCGGGTACGGTTCCGGGAGGGGCTCATCGTCATGAATGTGGTCCCCCCATTCCGGCAGCGAAATCCCCAGCATCTCGTCTTCGACCAGCTTGTGAAGGGCTTCCGGGTATGTGACCCCCCGAAGGCTTTCAAGCTCGGTCACGAGATCGGCAAGAGTACCCTTCCAGTGACAGGAAAAGCAGTTTCCGCGTGACATCTTGTTGTCGTTGAACACGACTCCGAAGGAGGGGTTGCTATCAGTCCCGTGCTTGTGTCGCCACGGCGCAAAGGGGCAAGGGGCATTCACCCAACTTGCCCCGACCCGTGTTTGAGCCTGGATGTTCAAGGCCCGAAGCACGTTATGGACATCGCGCTCTTTCATCGTGCCCTCATATTCGGTGGTTCGCGAGGAACGGCCATATTAGGATTTCGGCGCACATGGTATAGGCAGTAAAGGTCGAGCGTTCCATCCATAGCGGGCTCACTTTCCAGGCAGAGCCGCTCGTTTGCCGACGCATACGATACGCCCCTTTGTGCGGAAGGCAAGCACCAAGTGGTGTACGTCAAGCCTTTCCTTGACGGTAAACAACAGAAGGGCGGATAGGGTGTCTGCCTGATTGCTGATCTTGCAGAACAACTTGGCTTCGGCATCGGTTAGGAAACCGGACGCCTCGCTGATCACTTCATTGATCGGCTTCAGGTTCGGCTTTGCCAAGTTCTCCTGGAAGTACCGCGATGCTGCTGTCACTCCCCGGATGTAGCAGGCGTGTGTCATCTCCAGCATCATCTTCTGGGAGTGCAGATACTGTAGCAGCGTCTGCACTTCGGCTTCGGTCACGACGCCGATCACAGTGTCCCCAGGTTGTAAGTCCGGGAGAAAGGCGCTGAGGTTCACCCCAGGCTCTTCTGGTTCGGTTGGGGTAACGGGAGCAGACTGGCCCCCGAAGTTCCCGGTGAGTATCTTAGCCATCCTTGCGCTCCTTCATCGACAATGTGGCTTCACCTTTGACAACTTTAGTTGATGCCACTAGGACGTTCTTGCCGGCGACCTTTTCGGTGGTAGCCTTGGCAGCGGTGACGATCTTGAGGAAGTCGTCGTTGCTGATCAGCCGTTGCAGCGCCGCGATGTCAATTTTCTCGGTCTCCTTTGCGGCCATCGTGATGTCAACAGTCCTGAAGCCACCATTCTCACCGGCCACAACGATCTCGAAGTCAGGGTAGCCTCCCCGGATGATCATCGCTACAAGTGCGGCCTTGGCAACCTCAGCAGCCTTCGTGGCGGCGGCGGCAGCCCTGTTGGTCAGGAATGCCTTGCGGGCTGCTTCCGTGAGTTCAGGCGGGAGATTGTGCTGCCGCTGTTCGACCGTAGCAACAGGTGGCATTACTGCGGACACCACGGGCGCTTCGACTTCAACTTCGAGGGGCTTCGTCTCAACCCCAATGCCGCCACCAAGGCGACGACGACGAACTTCTGTAGCCATGACTGTGTTCCCTGAAACTGGTTTCAACTTGCCTTCACCTTATATGGGCCTCAGGCGGCCAAACGTCCAGCCAGATTGTTGAGAGCGCCGATCTCGTCGTCGTTCCACCAACTTGGCTTACGGGGTTGAATGTCCGGGCGCTCAATCATGTTACCGAGGCTCGGCTTTTCGGGGTTGGCGATGCTCGGCTCTGCCAGGATAGGCAGCGGAGGGGTAAGGTCAAACCACTCTTGGAATGGAAAGCTCTCCATCGACCAGCGCAGATAGGCAGCGCCCTCTTCCGCCATCTCGATTGGCACTTCCATGATAAGCGCGTCATGGATGAACGCCACGATGCGGTATATCTCAGGGTCGGCTTGAGCACTGAACCGGGCGAGGGCCGCGAGGCCGAGGTCCGAACCGAAACGCTGGACAGGCGCGTTGACCGCTTGGCGTTCAGCGAGCGCAACCATCGCCGGGTCAGTTGACCGGATAGACGGAAGGTGCCGGGTTGCCCCGTGAAGCGCGACGGAGGTCCCCGTCTCATGGGCGAACCGCTTCTTGCGAGCATGCCACGCAACGAGGCCCGGATAGTTATCGAAGAACAACTCGCGCGCTTCTTGGGCCTCCTTCTCTGTATAGTTTACGCAGTAGTCCGTAAAGGCATACGCCTGGAATGTACGCCATTGCATTCCATAGATGAACCCGAAGTTGCAGGCTTTGGCCTTAGTTCTAAAGGCTTTCTTTTCCTTCGGGGTAAGGGCGTTCCATTCTTCGAGGGTGATCTGCATAACGACCATTGCCGTGGCCGTATGGATGTCTCCACCTCCCCGATAGATGCGGAGCATCTCCGGCTCCATCGCTTCCCAGGCGGCGATGCGAAGTTCGATCTGGCTCAAGTCGCAATCGACGAACGTGAACCCGGGGCGCGGGATGAAGAGCTTTTGATACTCCGCAGCCCACCGAGAACGCTTGGGAAAGTTCTGCCCATTGGGATATTCTGAACTTGTACGCAGAGTATTAGTATTGTGGAGCTTATAGAACGGGTGAACTGCCCCATCCGTTGGGCAGATATACTTGGCGAAGGCGTCACCGAGGTAGGTGTCACCCAGTTTTGACAGCTTCGTGAAGTCCACGTATTCACGGCAGAACTGCCCGGCCTCGTCATTACGGGTGATGAAGTACGGCATGTGCGTCTTGGCCGAGGTGGAAGCGATCTGGTGTTCAGGCTCAAGGTCTACGGTGCCGGCCGTGAACTGGACGGGTTTCAGGCCGAAGCCAACGTCTGAGAATAGCACATCCCGAATGAAATCAGGCCGGGTCAAGGACATCAGCTTGTCGATGGTCTTGGCACCGGAATGAAATGCTTTGCGGATTTCCTTGCGCTGGACGGCTCCCGGTATCCGGCTCCAAAGGCTCCGTTCAAGGGTCTCGGCTTCATTGATGATGCTGGCCGTGAAGGTGGTCAGGTGTTCCAGGTCAATCTTGATCCCATAGGGCTCAACCACCTTGAGGAAGGCCAACAAGGCCGGGAACTGGATACGGCGGTAGCAGCGAAGCTGCCCACGGTTGATGGGCAAGCGGATCATCGCGTCCAGAACCTTGGCGAGCCGGAGGGTGGCATCCGCGTCACCACAGCCGTACTCCAACATCTCATCGAAGGGAACTTCACGCATCCGAGACTTGTCAGTCTTGGCGTCGAAGACATCGGAATAACCAGCCATCTCTGGCACAAACTTTTTGACGGCGGAAGCCAAGTCCTTCCGCATAGCGTTCTCGTCAAGGAAGGCCCACAGTAACATCGTGTCGTGATACCACCCCTTGACTTCAATACCGAACTTGCGGAGCATCATCGCGTCGAACTTGATATTGTGCCCGACCTTTAGGATAGTCTGGTCTTCGAGTAGCTCTTTCAACTGTGACCGGACACGGGCCATCTTCACCGGATCATTGAGTTCAGGCCAGTAAACCGGGTCAACCGGAATGGCGTAAGCCTCGCCAGGAGCAACGGATATCTGGACTGTGATGGGCAGGATACCCTCTTGCCACCAGATCAGGCCGGTGGTCTCGGTGTCCACGCTTATAATCTTGGGCTTTGACGCGATGATGTCCGCGATGTCAATGCGCCACTGGTAGTCTTTCCCAGGAGGGGCAGCTTCCTGCCACCCGGAACGCCGGTAGCGCAACAGCGTCATCAGGTCGGCCTGGAGCGTCCCGCGATGCTCAGGCACCCGAAGGATGAAGCCGGGGCTGATCAGCGGGAACACCCGAACACCGTCCGCCCGGTGCTGGAGAAGGCCAGATACCTTCGTCACCTTCATGGCCTTGCCCATGATAGCCCGTGTAGCCAGGGCTCCGAAGGTCACGACGACTTCCGGATTCGTCTCGGCGATCAGGTCATTGATTTGTTGGATGTAGGGCTGGACGTGATCCCACTTCCGGGCCTCGGACTTGAGGTCCCCCTTGGCAACCTGGGGGCACAGGCCGACGAACCGGAAGTCCCCCTCGGCAAAGCCCAAGGGGGTGGCCAAGTCCGCGAAGGTCTGCAACTCCTGGGTACTGAGGGGCATTCCCCGGCGAGCGGCGAACTCGTTCGGGGCGTCACACACGACCAGGATGGGGGCGTTCGCCTGCCCAATCTTAGGGAAGGCGAACTTGGGGGTCGGATCAAAAACCATTGTGCTCTTCCCCTGGCATTCCCCACGTCACGTCGGGGAGATCAATACCACCATTCTCAACAGAGATACCACCCTGAGAGATTGGTTTATACGCCAATGTCGGGGACGGAGTAAACTCGAAAGAAACCGCGAACTTTCCGCAAGGTCCGTTACGATTTTTGTAAATCGTGTATACCCGTTCGTTTTCTTCATTAGGCTCGCGGCCCTCGGCCACACCAATGACAACTGAGGACAACTGACCGATGGCGTCGGTTTGACCGATGTATTCTAGTCCGCCACCGCGCTCATCCTTGCTCGCCGACCGATTGAACTGTACCGACTGTACCACCGGCACGTTACGCTTGATTGCCATCGATTTGATCTCTTCGGCAACCTCACTCGCGGCTTCCCACCGCTTACCACCACCATTACCGCGCACCGGGGGGCGCAACAGGTAGCTGGCGTCGATGAACACGATGCCGGGCTCAAACTCGGCGGTCAGAGCGTCGATGTCATCAACGCTCTTTTTGATGTCACCGGCCAACAGCCGGAAGGGTACTGGGCTATTACGGGCAATGTCGATGGTACGGGCTGCGCTTTCAATTGAGCGTGCGTCAAGTCCGCCGGTAGCAAGGGCATTCGGGCTGATATTTGCCATCATGGCAAGGCCGCGCCGGGCGGTTTGGACGTTGGTCATCTCCATCGAAACGAAAAAGACGCTGTGCCCAGCTTCCCAGCAGGACAATGCCATCTTCAACATCGTCCAGGACTTCCCAATCTGTGGGCGGGCCACAATCGTTATCAGATCGCCCGGGGCTGCACCGTGGGTCACTTGGTCGAGCACCGGCCACCCAAGGGTGGCCCCCGTCAAGCCGTCGTTCTCACGGGCTTGGTCAGCCTCTTCCAACACAAGAGCAAACGCTTCGTGTAAATCCACAACCTGATCGAGCACTCGTCCGACCTGGAGTTGCTGGTTCACTTCTGCAACGATGCGTGTCACAGCATCCTGATCATTATTGGACATCGCTGTTTGCATTGCCCCCCAATGGGAGCGCACCAAGGCGTAGCAAGCCCGCTGGACAAGGCGGTCAACGACAACCGGAACAGGCTCGGCGGTCGGGAACAGACGGATGCCTTCCGCCCGCAAGGTATCCAGCGACGGAAGATGCCCGTATTGAGCGAGGAAGGCGAGCACCCGGTTGTACGGAAGTAGCTCCTCTTCCATGAAAAGCTCAGGGCGAAGACGCCGAAACTGCGCTCGGTTTCCGTCGCGACAGATAGCGTGAAGCGCAGCCAATCCTTGAGACATCAGTCCACCCGCACGGTAAGGGTTACGTCTGAAACCAGTTGCACGAAGTCGTCTGACCACCAGCCAGTGATAGCTGAAACCTGGACACTTGATTTTAGAAAGATCGGACGGTCCTTACTGATCCGATCTTTTAGGAAGTCCTCCACGTAGACCATTTCGTAAGGACGGAATGGGCAAGTGTTATCTAGTCGTTTCACATAGAAACCGTCGATGTATAACGCAGATGTGTCCATCCACTCATGCAGAACTTCAGCGTCTTTGCTTACCGCTCTAACAAGAGTTGGTAAAGTTGTAACACGACAGCCAATACCAGACAAGTGCATACGCTTTGCCGCTAGATAGAATACAGTATCTGCTGTGACGCTAGGGCCTCCAACGAAGAGGATGCCCTTACCATTCTTTATCTGTGTGGCATCCAATACGTCGGTTTCCTGGCTATATCTATCCCCATCTTTCAGGTCGGCAAACTCTTTCCTGATATAGCGTTGCCCGATGCCCGCTCGCATCAGAGAACGCTGGTGACTTTCCGATATGGTCATCGTACCTCTCCGGGTTTTATAGAAAAGTCAACTTTGACATCCGTCATGACCAGTGGCCCCTTCGGTGGTTTATTAGGGCGTCGAGTGCCTGCCGATTGATGAAGCATTCGTGCCGTGTCTTGGCGTGCCGCTTCGGCAAGAAACCGCTCTTCCCTCACGACTTGGATGGTCTCAGCGTTTAAGGTGCCACGCTCCTTGGAAGCGGCCTCTTCAGCCATGAGGATATTGATCTCAAGTTCACTCTTCCCGGCCAGCTTCAAGTCGTTATACCTCGTCCTAAGCTCTCGTGGCAAATCGTTAATCAGCAAACCATCGCGATAGTTGCGTATATAGCCGTCACTGAAACGATGGAACCAACTTTCCGATGGTAGAAGTGGGCACTTCGTCTCGCCCTTGTGTGCCCATGCCTTTGCACGGATGGCTACCCATTCACGGACTGACCACTCCATTGCCTCGGCGAACTCATTTTTGCCTTCATCCGAAAATTCTGACAAGGTGATGCCATACTTGCGCCGGATAGGGTCGGTCCAAGGCAGGCTGGTTTCCCCGAGCTTGCCGTAGGTCTCATCGAAGGCCCGCTGCCAAGTCTCTGCCAGCTTGTTCACAAAGCACTTCACGTCGGGTGGGATGGTGGCCTCTTCCTTCTGGTAAGCGGGAGCAGCAGGAGCAGCCGCTTCCTCTTCCTTGCGCGCTTCCTTTGCCTTGGCCTGGGCTGCTGCCCTGCTTGCACGCTCCCTCGGCGGTTCCTGGAACGGGTCAATCCGCGCCTCTGATCGGCTCTTCGGTGGCTTAGGTTCCTTGCAGCCCATGGTATCACCCCCCATCGCAGCGTAATTCACGCTGTAACGCTTCATGCAACCCGGCGGATGGGAGGTAATGATCAACCCCATCTCTTCGAGTTCACTAATGCGTCTTACGAAAGTCCGAAGGGACTTCCCGAAGGTGAGGGTTTTGCTTTCAATGCCCTTTCCCAGGGGCACGAAGCCATTCATGAACTCTTCACGGGTGATCTCGACGTACTCGCGGCCCCACTGTGTGGTCATGCGGTCGAGGACCTGAAGGATTTTGATATGATCACCGGTAAGGCGCCCCTCAGTCGAAAGGGCAACCATGGCTTTGCCGCTAGTAATCAAACGCGATAGATCGACCTTGTTACGGAGGTCTTTAAGATGCCTAGCAATCGGCCCGTACTTGGCTCGTGATCCATCATATAGCGGAGACGACCGAGCCTCGGTTTGAGGGCCGTCGTCCGTACATGGCAAGGGCTTTGATGCCCCGCTGGCGGTTTTCTGTTGCATTGCAATCGAACTCGTCATGGCTTTTCGCCTTGCCCAAAGCATTGATCGGGTGGGCGCCGAATGTCAAGGCCCATTTCCCTCCGATCTTCCTGACCTGTTCACCTAGAAAAGTCCCTAGATCGACAGGCCAGGATTACGTGGTGCCACATAGAGTGGATTGCAAGGTTTGTCAGTGGCTTGTGGTGGTTTCTACCTATAGTGTGTCAGAATCAACTGGTAGTAGCCAGCGGATGAAACCGGTTTCAGAACACCCCCTGCATCCGAAGATGGATCAGGACTTCTACCTCAGCATCGACCGCATCCTCATAGCTGTCGAAATAGAGGTTGCCTCCAATACAGGTAAGCCCATCGGGGATGTCCTGGCCGAAGGCGTTGTGCCAGATCAGCGTCCCAAGGGTCTCACCCTTGAGCGGGCCGGCGACGAACTTGACGTAATAGAGTTGCACGGCTGCATCGAACATGATGTCGCTCACACGGTTGACCTGGATGCGGCCGAAGGACCGCAGATCAATCCCCATGCCGCAGGGCATCCGAAGTCCAGATACCTCCCCGGCGCTGCCGATTGTAAGCACTTGGATCATCGTAGCCTCCTGTTACCAGCGTAGCGTCTGGTGCTGCTGGGTGGTCTCTTCGGTCTCGTAGAAGTCGGACTTTAGCGTGCGCTTGGCGGTCCCGCCAATGGACGCTTCCAGTTTCTTGCTGGCCTCCACACAGGATGACCCGCTGAACCCCTGCCCTTCGATCACGACCTGTCCGGTCTTGCTGATCGTCACCTTCATGATCGCCATGACTAGCCCCCCACGTTAATGCGAAGATGGATGTTTCCCTGAGCATCTTCATGCTCGCTCTCGACGAGGTAGCCTTGTTGCGTTGCAGCACTATACATAGCGTTGCGCGCGTACCGTTTCAACAACTTCCCAATTGCCCGCTGTGCCCGCTCTTCCTTGGTGATCTTTTCATCGAGGGCGACGGGTTCACCGACGAACGCGGCAACGTAGCCTTGCCATTCATCGAACACCGGAACGAGCTTGCCGTCAACACGGTCGAAGCCCACGTCATACTTCCCATCCTTGATCCTCATGACGATGGGGCACTTGCCGTGCTGGTCGGCATAGTACATCCGGGGAACGGCGTTGCGGACAACCTCAACCGCCAGCCCCTTGGCCTTGAGGTCGTTGATGGCTTGCACCAGGGCCGCTTCGTCCACGATCTCTATGCCCTGCAACTTTGTGGTGTGGCTCATTTCAACTCCTTATATATCGAGTACCCGACCAGGGCGAGCAACTGCGACCGCTGTTACCTTGCCGTCCTCAGTGACGGCAGCTTGGACTTCGTGAACTTCCCGACCGGAGCTTGCCCTGTCCATCACGGTGATCTCGAAGCAACGCCCGACTATCGCAGGATCGATGTTGCGGAACACCAGCGGAGTGATCTCGACGCCGGCCATCTTCAGGCCCCGTCCGTCAAGGATGTCAAACCGCCCCTCGACGTTCGCTCGGATGTACGCGCACTTGGCCCATCCGGTAAGGATAGCGGAAACCCGAACCAACGGTGCCCCCTCACGCATCCGAATGTAGACGCACGAGTTCACCGGGGCCTTTTCGGCCGCCACCTTTTTCTGACAGAACAACTTGAGGATAAGACCCTGCGGGACAGCATAAGCACTCGTGGTCCACTGACCGTGCAGGCTCTGGTTCTCAGTGTTGGGCGCGGCAGGTATGATCTGGACACGACCGGCAACGTCGATGGTCAACTTGGGATCAACACCGCGAGCTATCTGCCAAATGAAGTGCTCTTTGGCAATCGGAAAGTCTCTGGAAGGTACAACAAACTGGTGGAACTTTACCATACCAAGGTTGTTGCTTTCCTCTCCCGACATTGTTGAAATGAGCATGTTTGCCATGTTGGTGCTCCGCGTTGAGGCTTAGAATATAGCGGGGGGTTAGCCCCCACGCCAGTCCTTATTTCAGAGATCGACCACTCGACCTGTTGGTGCTGTCCTTTCAACAGGGGGTGCCCGCCGGTTCCGCAACCTAACTTGACTGTCCCCTACGCCAGTGGTGCTGTTCGCTGGCCGTGCATTATTGCGAGCCCAGAGGGCCATCGCCTCAAACTGTTCAGCAAACGCCTCGGATAGCGGCACCATGTTCGCAAGCTGATCAGCGATCAAGGCTCCAGTCATAACAACGTCCGTCGTGAAGGCAACGATCTTGGCATCCTTCACAGCGCCCTCCAACTCGGCGGGCACGTACCCATTGGACCGGGCAACAGCTTGGTCGAGGTCGGTGATAGCCGCCGGGTCCACACCGCGCTTCCGCAAGTGGATTTTCAACACGGCAAGGCGCTCGGCGTCGTTGGGCACACCCACGCTCCAGACTTCGTCCAAGCGCCCCCGACGAAGGAACTCGGCGGGCAGATTGTCCACCCGGTTGGCCGTCACGACAACGAAAACGACCGACTTGGTTTCTTGCATCCATGTGAGGATGGCACCAAGAACACGCTGGCCGACGCCGCTATCCCCTCCCCCGCTCACCTGAAACGCCTTATCGGCTTCGTCGATCATCAAAACGCACGGGGACATCCCGTCAACCATCTTGAGTGCGCCACGGACGCGCTCTTCGCTCTGCCCAACGAGGCTCCCGAACACGCGCCCCACGTCGAACCGGATCAGGGGAAGCCCCAATATATGGGCGGTCGCTTTGGCAACAAGTGATTTGCCTGTCCCCGGCGGCCCGGCCATCAACATGCCCTTGGGCGGGTCAATGTGAGCAGCCCTAGCCTCCGGTGAAAAGCACTTGGCCCGCATCGTAAGCCATTCCTTGAGGTTTTCCAGTCCACCGATATTACTTGCAGGCTCTGGTGTCATAACCTCAAGTATTTCAGTCCGCTTAACAACCTCGACTTTGACTTGCGTCACAATTTCGCTGATCTGTTCTATTGGCACGTCGGGGAGCAGCTTCTTATTTTCAATCAATGCGCGGGACAAAGCAGTCTCGGCCTCGAAAGCTGTCATACCTGACATCACCGCTATCAGACGGTCGCGGTCGCTTGGGGCAAAGCGGGGCCGGTTCTTCTCGCTGATCGTATCTGTGACAGAGGAAATACTTTCGGACAACTCACCCGCGCTCGGTGTGTCGAAGTCAAGGATAAGAACATCATCCTCAAGTTCGGGGGGCAGGCTGAAGCCCAGGGGAACGATCAGGGCAAGGCGCTTCCGATTGGTCGCGAAGCGTTCGGAGAACTGCTTCAGCGCAACCACCATGGGCGGGATTTTCGGGATGTAATAATGCAGGTACGACATCACGAAGAGGCCGTTTCCGCTTCCTTCAGCACCGACGTACATCAGCGCCGGCATTGGGTCTGAGTTATGGTCAGCCGCTTCATCAGAGGTCCCATCAATCGCCTTCTCCCAACCGTCCAGGCAGTTCCAAGCCTTGAACTCCAACCGGTTTGACAGCGCAAATATACGTAGCGCCCGCAGCGCCCGGCTGGGCTCCCGAGTACGGACCATAACCACACCGACGCCAGCTTGGTTCAGGACGTTGAACTGGTGCTGAAACTTTGCCGAGTTTCCCTCGGCGATACGCCCTGCTCGGGTCGCGGAATTGAAAGTGGCCATTGAGGTTTTCCTCGCAATCGGAAGCTACACCTTATATGCGCGCTTCCAGTCAGTGTGGCAAGCAGATTTTTTGAAACCGGTTTCACAAAGGTACGGCCCGTCACGAGGACGGGCCGCTTTGGAAAATTCCAGTTCACTGTTCGATTGCAGGTTCATATTTAGGTACCCTGCTGGGCGTTGTCAAGGGGTTTCGGTTTTTTGGATCGCTCGAAGCTCATTCCGTTCAGCCCCGTAGTCATCCACCAGTGCCCCGACCGCGCTCTCCGGGGGCAGCTTTTCGCGTTCGTTGGCCGCCTGGATCATGAAGGGCTGCGAGTATTCCTTCGGAACCGGGCACACCGATGCCGTGCTAATATGATCAGTTCCACAGGCACCTAAAGACAGGCTTACGACCGCCAGGAGGATCGTTGCGAGGTGAGCCCAGAGCTTTCCCTTTTTGATCTTCATAACCTAATCCTCCATCAGAATGACCCGTCCCTCAACCGCTTAACGGTGGAAGCCGGGTCAGAGGGAAGGGCTCCAGCTACGTCCCGAGCTTTGATCGCCCGTGCGTTCTCCTTGAGGACATCCAGCCGAACCACGGTTTCACCGAGGGCTTCTGCTTGTGAGGTCAGGCGGAAGAGCAACAGCCCGACGATTGCGACGATCACCGCGCCAATGGCTGCATAGATCGCCCACGAAGACGAGGTGAACCACCCCGTGACAGCGGAAATGATAACGCCCATTACTTACTCCGGTTCTTGATGACGATGATCACGGCGACAACCGCGACAACGCCGAGGACCGCAACGGCCACAGGAAACACCCACGTTGCGTTTGGAACGTTGGCTGCTACCACAGCACTCGTTACGAGGGCCACGCCCACAGGGCCGCCTACGGCGACTGCGGGGTGTGCCGGGGCCGGGATAGCCTGGGCCACGCGTGGCTTGGGCATTTCGACACCAGCAGGCTCAACGATGTAGCTGTAGGGACCGTTGACAGCCATCAGATAGTCGCTGCGGTTCATCATGCGTCGATGCAGCAGCCCCAGCACGAACTCGTGGTTTTGCTTCGAGTACATGCAGATTGCATCAGCGGCATTGGTCGGCAGGAAGGTCCCCTCCCCTATCTTCATGAGCGTGCCAACGTCGGCCGAGGCCGCCCCGAAGCACTTTCCCTCATGATGGAGCTTCAACCACGTCGATGTTTCGAGGGCGCCTTCTCCGCAGTTGTACGAAAAATCCAGCATCACATCCCACAGCGCCTGGGATGGACAGGGGTGCCCGCACTTGCGAAACCACTCCTTGATGTCGTCGGCCTTGCGGGTCAATTCCTTAACCAGCAACACCGTGGCCTCGGGTTCGGTCAAGACGACGCCCGGTTTGGCATATTCCGGGTCAACCGTTCCATAGCCGATGGTCTGGGTGCCCTTTCCATCGGAGCGGTCGTTGTAGACCCGTGCGTAAAAGCCCTCGCGCTGCTTGGCATCGTCGATCACGATCTGGCCAATGGCCAAGGCCTCGAATGCGTCGCTCATCTCTATTATCCCTCACATTGCGTTGGCGAAGTCGCCGTGCAGGCTTTAGCGAAGCCCCCGCCGATGGTCGTCCCAACGCGCGTAGACGGCGAGGACGATGCCCGCCAGCGTCGACCAGACGAACATCTGGTGGAACATCGGGGCCACGCTGTCGAGCGGCTGAGTGGTCTGAGCGATCTGTTGGACGGCGGCCAGGGCCGGGTCAACGATCTGATCCAAGACAGTTGAAAGTGCTGCAAGAGCCGCGCCCTTGAGTGTGCGGCTTTGGGAAAGGTCTGCGCGCGGACCCGCCGGGTCTGGCGCCACTGCGCTGGGCTGGTCAGTCATTGGGAACCCCCATGTTTAAGGCTTTCACTTGCTCTAGTACATAGTAAATGTCTCCTGAGTTATCGACCACTCTATCTGCAACGAACTCATGCCAGTGAACCTCTGACGGGTGCTGGACGTTCGTCACGAAGCGGAGATACCGATACAGCACCGGGTACTGACCAACCAGCTTGTCAAGCCATGTAGCTACCCGCTCAACGCTGGGCCTGCGGACCACCCATATCTCGCCCCCACGCTCTCGGATGGCGTTCACTTCGTTCGGGAAGCGCACGTCGTCAATAACAACCCGGCTGTAGGCACGCTGCCACTGCATCTTTTCGACGTAGCGAAAGAGCGCAATCACCCACAAGTCAGGGTGAATGAGGTTGCGGCCCCACTCCGTGCCGAGACTTTGGAGTGCCCACCTGGGGGTCGCCCCGCAAAGCTGGTCGGCGGGTATCTCTTTGTCCCCACCGTCAAGCTGTTCAGCCGTGAGGCACAAGGCCCCGAGCATCCGTTTGATGCCGTCCGCGAAGCGGATACGCTTCCAACCGCACTGAGCTTCAAGGGTTTTGGCGATCATCGTCTTGCCGCAGCCCCTGGCGCCAACCAATCCAATGATCGTCGCGCTTGAAACTGGTTTCATTTAAGCCTGCTTTCTAATTTGTGCGCACAAGTGCGCCTCGGTTTAGTTCACAGTTCTCGGACCGCAGTTTCACCGTTTCTTGCGAAACGGCCAGAGCCGCAATCTCCCTGCGCGTAGTTGCTGAAAAGTTCAGCAACGGTTCAGGCCTAGCCGGCCTTACCAATTCCTTAGCGTTCGAGTTCATGGGTATGATGGCCTCCTGGCGCGGCACAACAGGAACCACTGCCACAGTCTGTACTGGGTGGACATCCTGCCTCCAGATTAGGCCGACGAACCCGCTAATGCCGTTCTGAACATCTGTGATGGAAAGCATCACAAGTTCCGTCTTCCCATCCGACTTCTTGATCATGACCGGTCGCGTCTTCCCCACCGTGCGGGATACGCGCTTGTAGTTGCGCTGCTCTCGGTACTGGTCGATGTAGAAGTGATGCCGGTCAGCATCCGGGGGCGGCATTAGGAGGGACAGGTCCGCCCCTATTACCTCTTCCGAGCTATACCCAAAGATGTCTTCGGCGGTTGGGTTGAAGACCCGGATGGTTTGCGTGTTGTCAATGAAGATGAAACCCACCGACATTCCAGTTGACATGATCCTCATGAACTCAATCTCATGCTTAGGGATCAGGTGAGCCGGGATGACATCTTCCAAGGGGGCCGGCGGCGTCGGCTTGGACGGCTGTGCCGGTATCCCCTTCCCCAGCCACACCGACCACAGATTGGTGATCAACAAGACGACATCGCGGCGGCTGACCCGAATGGCGACATAGTAGAGGATTACGCCTACCAGCATCCCGATGACGCTGGCGGCGTTTATCGTGTTCAGTATGTCCCACATTGACGGCGGAACCGGGATCGGAGTAATGGGCGGCATCTCACGGCCCTCCTTACGTGTTGACGGGGGTTATGATGATGTTGCTCAGAAAGCCTACGCTTCCCGATGTTGCGCTGCCTCCGTTGAAATAGACCTTGTAATTATAAGTCGAACCCATTGGAACAACACGTACAGTATAGGTCACTGCGCTTGTTGTTCCTGGTGTGTATTGAAAATCAAACGACGTTAGCGTTCCCATGCTCGATTGATTATTGTCGCATATACCCACATAGATCACAGTGGAACCAGCAAGTACCGTGACCCAGAAGCAGTCCGCCGTCGTGAAGCACCCACCATGAACCTGTGCGTGTATCCACATGTTTTGAGTAGTAGACGTAGCGGCGCAGGAAAGAGAAAGAACCTGGGTTCCATCAGTCGCGGCTGGTGGAGTGTTGCCTGCCACCTTGTAGGGATATGAGGTCGTTGTAGGGTCGATTGTGGATGCTGAAGTGGTGCCAGAGTAGTATTGGGTTGGCGACCCACCACCACCGCCAGACGGGGTTCCGGCAATCCACTTGGATGATGCGTTGTCATATTTCAGGTACTTCCCATCTATACCACTGCCTTCCGAAACATTCACGTCGGTCAGGCCGGATAGTGTCGATGAACCACTACTTATTAAAGTAGCCACCCACTTGCTTGTCGAGTTGCTCCAGGTCAGGGCGTAACCGTTTATCCCTGAGCCTTCAGTCACGTTCACGTCGGTCATCCCGGCCAAGGACGTTCCGATAGACGTGGCCACCCACTTCGATGTTGAGTTGCTCCAGGTGAGTGCCTTACCATCAATCCCGGAACCTTCTGTGAAGTTTACATCAGTCAATGCCGAAAGGGCAAGTGATGGCGTCCCCGGTTGCCACAACGCAACCGAGTTATTCCATATCAAGGCCTTTCCGTTGTCGCCAGAGTTCTCAGAGACAGCGACATCCGCAAGGTTTTTCAAGGTGAAGGCACCGGAAACCCACTTCGACGAAACGTTCTGGTACATCAGAACGTAGCCGTTGATTGTGCTACCCTCGACGATGAAAACGTCGGACAGGTCCGAAAGGGCCGGGAGGGTTGCCACCCACTTCCCCGTTCCGTTGCTCCACTTGAGGTATTTGCCGTCAATACCTGACCCCTCTGTCACGTTGACATCGGACAAGCCGGAAAGGGCGCTGGCTACTGAGGCGGCGACCCACTTGCTGGTGCTGTTATTCCAGGTCAGGGCCTTACCGTCTATCCCGCTGCCCTCGGTCACGTTGACATCGGTGAGGGTGGCGAGGGTGGTCGTGAGCGATGATGCTACCCACTTGCTGGTCGAATTGCTCCATGTCAGGGCCTTGCCATCAATCCCGGCGCCTTCGGTGACGTTCACATCGGTCAAGCCGGAAAGGGTGGTCACAACGAGGCCACCGATGGTGGTGTTCTCCCACTTCCCATCCGTCCCATTCCAGGCAAGCACCTGGGAACCAGACGGGCTGGAGATCGTAACATCCGAGCAACCGGAAAGGGCCGTGACCGGGGTACTGTTCACCCACTTGGTGGTCGAGGCGCTCCATACGAGTTGCTGCCCGTTCGCGATGCTGGTCAAGTTCACGTCGGCCAAGCCACTTAGTGACTGAGCGGGAATGGCCACGTTCTCCCACTTGGCAGCGGATGAAACCCAGGTAAGCACCTGCCCATTCGCCGCGCTTGAAACGGTAACATCGGTCAAGGTCCCAACTGTCGTGACCGGGGTGTACGCCACCCACCTCGCCGAGCCCGTGCTCCATTGGATACTCTGCCCAGCCGTTGGGCTGGAAACAGACACGTCACTGAGGGCTTCAAGGGAAGGAGCAGTATACCCAGCGTTGACCCACTTGGCGGTCCCGCTGTTATAAATCAGGGCTTGGCCATTGGTCGGGCTGGAGATGGACACGTCTGTGCAGCCGGCGATGCTGCTTGTAACCGCAGTCGCCACCCATTTGGTGGTCGAATTATTCCAGGTGAGTGCATATCCGTTGATACCCGACCCTTCGGTGACATTTACGTCAGTGCAGCCAGACAAAGAGGTCGAGATCGCAGTCGCCACCCACTTGCTGGTCGAATTGTTCCAGGTGAGCGCCTTACCGTCGATGGAACTACCTTCCGTCACGTTCACGTCAGTGCATCCGGCAAGGGTGCTGGTGATTGCCGACGCGACCCACTTGCTGGTGCTGTTCGACCAAGTGAGGGCGAAGCCATTGATGCCACTACCCTCCGTCACGTTCACGTCGGTCAGGGCATTCAGGGCCGTCACAACGGTCAGGGAGGTGTTCTCCCACTTCGAGGCTGTGGTGTTATAGGTCAGGTACTGGCCATTGGTCGGGGTGCTGATCAAGCAGTCGGTCAGACCGGACAAGGCCATGGCGATGGTGGTTGCGGCGATGGCGATGACGTTGGTCCCGTCGCAGTAGATCAGGGCATTGCTCGTTGCGGCCACGCTAACCGTGGTGCCTGAGCCGGTGGTCAGGAGGAGCGCGGAAGCCGTCGTGTTGACAATGAACCAGTCCTTTTTCGCTGCCGGCACTGTGACGATGCATGTCCCTCCGGGCGTTCCGGTAAACTTCATCGTCGTGCAACTGGTTGCAATTGCCGAAGAGACAGTGGCCGTTGTCGTGGTCAACGCAACGGTAGCCATCCCGGTGATCGCAAGGTCCAAGGCGTCGAAAGCGGCGTTGGCCGTGACTTCCTTCTGGGCTTGGCTCACGTCAATGTGCGTGATGCCGAGATTGGGTGACGTGCTCATAGGACGGCGCTCCCCGGATAGCCACGCCCGACAACGGACGAAAGCTCGTATATGATGACTTGAGCTAGTGAGGTTGAAGTCACCGAGATCGCGAGATCGTCAAAGTAGATGGAACCAGTGTAAGCCGTTACATTGGTAGACATCGCCACCTTGACAGTGCGCGCTCCCACAGGGATGACGCCCGATGCGCTAACATATTTCCATGTGGTGCTTCCGGTGAACGATTGCAAGCCCGTAGTTACAGTGCCAATCGCTGTGCCTGCGTAGTCATAGAAGGTTGCAACAACGGAAGAAGTGTTTGCGTTGGTTGCCGTCTGCGCGATGTAGCACTCGATCAACAGCGTTAAGCCTTGTCTGAGGTCATCGACTGTGACGCTCTCCATCATGTTCACGATCTGATACATCGAATTGAGACTGGCCGTCCCTGTCAGGAACATCGCCGTCCCAGCGTGGGGTGTGACGCCAGAGGACGTGTCATGTCCCACTCCGATGCTGCCAGAGCTTATATGCCAGTCGGCCCAGTCCGTGGTCTCGGCGCCGGTATCTGCCAACAGCAGGGGTATCTTCAGGCCGCTCGGGTAATCAGCGGCGTAGTTCGCGGCGCTGTAGGTGATGGTCGGCTGGGCTGAAGGGGTGCTGTTGACATAGCCGCTCACCGTCCGAACGACCGCCCCGTTGTTCCAGAACTCGATGTCATAACTTTCGGTGGTCTCGGCCATCGGAACGTCAACGCTCTCAGCCCACCCACCCTGCACACGGGACCGCCGGAACCACTTCAAAGTCCGGTTCAAGCTGCCATCGAAGGTAGCCTTGATCTGGACCGGGCTGTAAGGCATAAGGCCGGCACTGGTGTTGGTGAACGTGACGGTATTTGACGAGGCCATATCCGTTCCAACGGTTGTTGCCCGGTAATACCTTGCCATCCCACGCTCAGAAATGTCGGAGCAATAGGTAAACGCACTTGTGTCAATAACTATTGCAGTCTCACCACTTGCGTGTGTCCAAATTGAGCTATCTGTGCATTGCCTGCCGCGCAATAGACGGGTGAATACTGTTTGAGTTGGATCACCATTCACGAAGGACACATTTGCGAATTGGATAATCTCTGACCCAATAAGCAGCACGTTGTTTCCGTTTAGCACGTCGAGGTCTGTCTTGCTCTCGAAGCCGTAGTCGTAGTTCCATGTTACGGTCAGGGCCGTGCTCATATCCCAGTCTTCCCACCCGCTCGCAGGGCCGGGAACTGTGCCCTGGACGGTGCCCATCGCAGCCGGCTTCGTGATGGCCTTCCACTGGTTCCACGTCACATTGTCTGTGGAGCGGAACACGACGCACCCGTTCCACTGGCTAAAGGATTTCCCGGCCCCGTAGGAAGGCCCCGCACACATCCAGAAGCCGCCAACGTCATTCGCCTGCCCCACGTTTGGGGCGTTGAGCATCAGGAAGGACGTAGGGATGCTATAGGCGATGCCGCCGGAGCTACTGCCCCCTCCATTGCTGGTTCCCGATGCCGTTGCATTGGCCACCCCAACGTACTTCCATAGACAGGTTCCGTCCGTGATGCTCGCACCTGTTCCGCTGAGGCCGTAGGTCGCCACGAATACCCACCCAACAGACCCGTCCCATACCGAGTAGGTAGTTGAGGTCCCTGTCGGGCCAACAGTTCCACTCGTGCCCCCGGTCGCGCACTTGTAGAGGTTGCCACCGACCTTAACCTGATCACCCTTCACGAAGGCAGTGTTCGCCGCCCAGGTTTTGCTCGGGCCATTTGAGGTGCCCGCTTGGATGCACTGATATGCGCCGATCATGGCAGGCTCCTTATGTACCGGTAACGATGGTGCCAACCGAGTAGGCGGTGTTTGGCATCCAGTTTCCAGATGTTGCCGTTGTCGAATAGTTCATCGTTATAGCCGATGCTGGGATCGGATTAATCACCTGGGGCGTCATAGTAGGTGCGACGTAGTTCGAGGAAACGAGGCCACCAATATCAACATATTCGTCTGTGCTCACGCTGTTAGTTACAACCCCCTTGCAGCTTACGATGTATCCTTCAAGGAGTGATACCTCTGTTAGCCGCACTGATATGTAGGTCAACGTCCCGTTGTTCGTGCCGGATGATGGCCCAACCTCACGGTCGATCTTCTCTATAATGATGACATCGGTCGGGTCGAGTAACATATATTTAGGAGGTAGCATAAATTCAACGGCTGCTCGCTCACTCCACATGGTTCCAAGCATTTGCTGGGCCATGTTTGCGGCTACGCTATCAGTGATGCAGAGCGGGGTATCGAATGTCATATCCCCCTTAGCCTCGGTGGTCTTGATCATCCGCTGGGCAACCTGACTACCAGCCTGGAAGGCGTTGTCATAGTTCGCATACCTCACGGTGAGGCGACGGGGTATCTCGATTTCCTGTTGGCGACTTTCCTTGATCATATTGGAGTTTTTGTTACCGTCCAATTTGAAGGTGATGTCCTCGAATGGGACCGTTCCCGTGAAGTTATTCCAGGTGACAACCGGGTTGGTGCGCTTGCGATAGACTATGTTCCCGCTAATCTCCGCAGCATCGAAAAGGAAGCAGGTTTTTAACTGGTCAAGACAATCCCTTACTCGCGCCTGCTTGGACAGAAACCAGCCATTGAAGGTGTCAGTCAACTGGCTCACGTCGATGTTTGTGACACCAACCATCCCTGACAGCCAAGCAACCACATCCCCATCGGTTATGGCCCCTGCGGTCTGGCGACCGAGATCGAGGACGTATACTCCTTGGTCTCTAACGTAAGACGAGCATGTATAGCTGTCGTACCAGTAGTCATACATCGTTGACCCTGAGCCATTTGTCCAGTTCACTGTGCTCAACTTGACGCTCTTTACCGGCATCATTGTTGCCACGTTCAACATCACCGTTCGGCTATTAGTCACCGTGTTGAAGTTCGTATTTAGGGTCGGGGCATTCTGTGAACTCGCGGTCGTCATGCCGCCGCCCCAGTTTGAGCTTTCAATCTGGGCAACATTTCCGGCCACGTCTGACATGAGTGCGTTGCTTAGGGTAACGGTAGACCCGCTGATTGCGGTAATCCACGTCCCATCCGGTATGATGGTCCCGACGCCAGATACGTCAATGAACCCGCCGATATACGCTTGTGAAAGCGCAACAGAGGTGGTGATTGTATTCGTTCCGCCAGAGCCGGTAATGCTAAAGATTGGCCCATCCATGTTCAGGATGGCCGCCTGGACCGTCCATGATGCAGGATCGACACGCCAGATACCACCGCGTCCCCACGAACTATCGACGGTCACAACGATGACGTGACCACTGTCGAGGTCCATAAATGCGGCTGTCCCTGTCCCCGTCATGTAGGTTGTTGGCGTCCCGCTGTAATTGGTTAGGGTCAGGCCCGACTTGAGAAGGATTGCATCTTGTCCATTGGAAGTGCAGCCGTCCGTAGTGACGATGCCAATGAAGGTTTTGCCATCGGCTGTCATAGGAGTGCTTGTGGAGAGCACAACTCCGTACCCGCTCGTCGAACCCGTGCAAGACACGAAGTAGTCGCCGCCCGTCTTTACCAAGGTCCCCGAGGACAGGTAAGCCGAACAATCTGTCTCAGGGTCGCCAACAGGGATGATTGCGCCGTCAATGCACATGATGCCAGAGACGAAGAAGTATAGGTACGACACGCTCGCTGGGCACAGATTTATAGTCTGTGTCTGTTGCCCGGAGTTCACGTCAAATCCAACCAAGTAGAACTGTGAGTTGCTACCTGTCATCATGCACGCCCAGAACACACCGTTGACAATTAACCCGGTTCCTGTAAAGAACCAGCCTGTCTTGAAATTGAGTGTCTGGGTTGACGTGTCAAAGGTCCATATCGTCTGGTTTGACAGGCGGTTCACGCCTATTAGGACGTGCGCCCCTTGGCTTGATACCGCAAGGGCACCGTTGGGGTCGGCCACGAAAAACTGAGCATTTCCCGGGGCGGCTCCGTAAGTCCCTGTCACCAAGTTGCCCGTGCTAATCTGGACAGCTGTGCTGACAACTTCAAAGGTGAACTGGGGGATTGAGTTCCCGAAGTCGGCTAGAGGGAAGTTCTTTACGACCATGTAAGCCCAGTCGCGGTAGGACGGTGTCTGAGGAGTGGTGTCGAAGCTCGACATCGTGGGGTCAATCCCCTGCCCTGGGTTGCCCTCATAGAAGGTGTAAATGTTTTCAGCGTACTTGTACTTCAGCCCTGGGTTCCCTGGTGTCAGGTCAACCACGAGCTTGCTGTTCGCCCATACCCTGGTGATCGCTGCGATTGGTCCCGCGCAAATACCGGACGCCATAGTGATGAAGTAGTTGTAGGTAATCTGTATGTCCGTTGACGAACTTGTTGACGTGCTCTTGCTACCGCCGCCCTTACCGCTCTTACTTGTCTGGGTGATCGTCGTCACCGTGGTGGAGGTCGTCGTCTCTTCGTCAATAGGGCGTGACCACAGCACAGTCCCGGCGAAGCGCATCGCCCCCCATACCACGGGGATGGACGCGCCGTAGTTTGCCGTCTGAACAGACAGGTCGGACAGGCGGGAGCCTTCCTGCAAGCTCGACGAAGACGAGTTGTTGTGCTGCGGGCCAGGAGCCATCAGCATCGAGACGCCGTAGGAAACCGCCATCATGACGATGGCGACAACGATCATCATTGCCATTGGTCAATCCTCCAAGCCACGAAACGAAAAGTAGACACAGGTCCGAGCCGGCCACTCACCGGAGAAGGTGTGCTCGACCACCCCCCTCATTGCCGCGTAGGCATGGATCAGACCGAGGGGCTGGTAGGTGTCAGAGAGGATGCCAATGTGGACTGGCATACGGTCCCATCTCATGAGAACAAGGTCCCCGTAGCGGGCCGCCGTGTGGTCAATCCGGTCAAGGCACTTGTCCATGACGGCACGAAGCTCAAACCCATCCGGGACATGAGAGTATATCCGCATGTCAATGTGCTCGACGCCGAGGGCGTTGGCGACATTGCATACAAGGCCGCCGCAATCAATACCGGCCCGGTCACGCCCCATATGACGCCACTTGACCCCTACCCACTTCCGGGCTTCGTCAACGACCTGTCTGCGCGTCGCCATATTAGCCCCCTGTTGAAGTCGTGGACGAAGTGGTCTTCTGGTTTACCGTTCCACTGCTTACGGACGGTGGCGGAGGTGCAGGTGCAGGCGGCGGTGCATCTGGGATGCTGTAAATGGCATCGTTGCCCGGTATCCAAGGCTCGCCCCGAAAGTTGGCGATGTTTCCATTGGTGGTACAGTTGGCGAGCGTCTTATTGCAGCCACCCGTGAACAGGAGCGCGTCTCCTATTTGGATGGTATAAGGTGCGGGCAGGAAGAAGTTGATCGTTCCGGCTGTTGCCAACATCAGTTCAACGGTCCATCCTGTGTTGGCGCCGGATGTAAACTTGGCGCTACCGCTACTCCACTGGCTCGTATTGTCAGAAGTGATTTCCCACTGGCTTGTGATTGCTGTGACAGTTCCTGTCCCAGTCGGAGGGGTCAGTGTGCATCGCTTGTCCCCATAGTCCGCCCGGCAGGTCGGGGTCGTGAGTTCTCCTACACTCTGGGCATAGGGCTGGGTGAGGCCCCGAAGCTCTGTCTTGAAGGTCTGATCCTGGAGGGTGACTTCGCCTAGCGTGCCACTTTGGATGATAATGACACCCCATTCTGGGTGCGCCCAGCACATAGTGTAGACGACGACCTGTGCGTAATCATACTTGCCGGCCCGGAGGTCAACCTCAGCGATGTAGTCGCTATCAAAAATGCTTTCGACCTCCATGTTATTCACGGACAGGTCGGAAGTCGTCTTGATTGCGGTGCGTGTGAAGCCGCTCTTAGAGGCGTAGGTGTTGCCGCCGTACACGATGTCCTTCTGGAAATCAGTGAAGCCCATCACCGTCCCATCGGTACGGGTGATCAGCCACAGCGAGCAAAGCTGCGTGACTTCCCCCTGAAGGTGGGCCAGAAGGCTTGAGGAGCAGGTTTTCATCGGGCACTTCCCTGAAACTGGTTTCATTTTATATGGGGATGGACACCCTCAAGAACCATAGGGGATGATCTCCTTGAGCAGGATGCTCCCCCACGAGTATGCATTCCAATCCTCCAAAGTGACTTTCATCTGGTCCGTGTCAAAACGAACCGGTGTGTCAAATTGGAAGGTCGCCGTGATGGCCTTACCGGAAGCCGGTATGTGCCTGGAACTGAAAGTGACAAGACCAGTCGTGTAGTCGATAGAGTGGTTGTTATCAAACACGCCGTCAACCCAGACGCTGGCCGTCCCACTGATAGGCTTGAAGATTGGACGCGCCTCCGAGCCAACAACTGTAGTTCCATCCGAGGCATATGTCACGTAGTTCTTGACAAGCTGGAATACAGAAGTCGTTCCATCCCCTGTCCCGATCAAGGTGGTTGTTGCCTGGAAGTCAGACCAGTCCTTGAAGCGGAAGCCGAAGGCCCTCCCCTTAACGCTTCGGAAGAACGCCACAAGCTGGTCAACTTCCTCCTGCGTCTTCACGCCGTGGGAAATGTCCCATACGCACAGGCCGGTTGCCCACTGCTGATTGCGGCATTCCCGGCCATTTTGAAACTGGACGATGGTGGTTTGGTAGGAGGGTCCTCCTACCGCACCATAGCTGATCCCCGGGGGGAACTGGCTTTCGAGGAAGCTAGATGACATTACCCGTTTCTCCGCATCGTCCGGTTGATGGCGTTACCGACTTCGTGCCCTATCTGGCTTTCCGACTTTTTGAAGCTCTGGGCATCAGGCGTCGATACGTTTAGGTATATAGTGTGGCCCCCAGACCCATTACCAGCAGAATACCCGTTTGAGTTCACACCATTCCCACCCCGACCACCGGCCAAGGATTGCGGAGACAGTGCATCGTCACGAAGCAGGCCACTGCCCGGGGCCGACAGCGATTGGGCCAAGAGGGCGCTGTCAGACAGATTGAGCACACGTTCGCCACGCTTCGCGATGATCGGCACTTCGTCGCCACTCAGCACCTCACCACCGTCGTGATAGCGCCGAGCCCCACCCCACAGGGAAGAGGACACAGACCGGCTGGAGTTAGTCGGATCACCAACAACACCACCATCGTGGTAGGTATAAGGCATGTAGTTAAAGAGTGATCCGCCTTGCTCATAGGCATTGGACCCACCAATTGGGGTGTAAGGGTTCTGGCCGAAGAAACTCGGCATCCACTGGGCCGTCCGAGCGTCGTTCTGTATGGTCCCGTCCGAGTTCTTTACCAGTGATCCGGGGTTCCATACGAGGTTTCCACTCGTGCTGGTCAGTGCTGCCATGTTCGGGTTCAATGTGTTGTCATTCTGACTGACGTTGGTTGACGTGTACTTGCTGTTATCGATCAGCCCCTGGGAGAGCGTCTTGGCTTTTTCCTCATCGAAGGTATACCCGCCAATGGCATTACCGCTGGCATCCGTCCAGTTGACACTCGTGCTTCCTACGGTCGTCGTCGTGGGCTTCTGAGAGAAAATCAACTGGCGCGCAACACTCAGGGCAAGGCCGATGACCGGGGCTTCCATGCTGCTCATGGCCCCGAGAGCACTGCCCATCATGCTCGACGATGCATCGGCACCCATGTTTCCGAGACTGTCGGTGGCCGCGTTGAAGTCCGGGCTATCCATACCCGCGTTTTGGATCATCTGACCGATAACATCGTTCTGGGGTGGGGTATACTGGTCCACACTCATTGCGGATGAACTCTGCATATCAGAGGTCGGCCCAATCGGAACGTCGGTGGAAAAGCCGCTGGAGGTGAAGCCGGGGGCATTCGGGGTGGAGGCCGTCTGTGTCGGCAAGAGCGCCGGGAGCGCCAGGGTGTTGGCCCCGTTGTCCGATGACGGCCTCAAGAGGCTGGTGAACCAGTTGCCAAGACCGCCGAAGAGGCCGCCGCTACCAGAGGCGACAGAGCTTGAGCCGCCTGAACCACCGCTTTGGTTGGTGATGTCAACGCCACCGCCTGGGGTGCTTACTGCCGTTCCACCTGTGTCAATGCCCATCGAACTCATAACACCCTTGAAGGCATCCGAGTTCAGCCCTGCGAGGGCCATCTTGTTCATGGCAGTCTGCGCGAAGTTACTGAAGATCGCAGAATAGGCCGATGGCTGTTGTGGCTTCGGGGTGAAGCTAGACGAACTCGTCCACTGGGCGTAAGGGACAGCAGACTGCCACGTCTTCTGGACAGCAGTCTGGCCACCAGTCAGGATTAATTGGGCTCCCTGGTTGAGGTAGTTGCCACCTGTGTTGACGGCTTCGGATGCTTGCGACAGGTCGATGGCGGCACCGTATAGGGCCGCCGCAGAGCCACTGAACGGGCTACCGCCGCTAGATATTGAGGAAGGGACAGAAGAGCCGACAACACCACCATCCGCGAAGGCAGGCAGCATCTCTTTCGGGAAGGTCTTGTTGTTGATCATGTCCAGGATATCTGAGCCGTAATAGCCCGTCGCATCCGCGTTTACCACGTACTCCTGGTTCGACAAGCGGGCCAAGATCGCGTCGTCCTTCGGGCCGCCCGGACCAAAGATCAAACCACCAGTCGCCTTCGCAACGGCGGTACGTGACTGGTCAGTCGCATCCACATAGGGCGTCGGGGAAATGTCACCGTTGTCTCCGATGACGCTCGGCATCACCGGGTTGGCAAGGATGCTGTCGAACGAGCGGGCCGGGCCTGTGTCCGACTTTGTGGCCTGTTGCTTATCCGCAGCCGCAGTGAGCTTGTCGCCGGCCGCCGCAAGTTTGGCCGCCGCAGCATCCATATCGGCCTGCGTCTTCTTCCCCATGTAATCGACGTATTGTCCCTTGGTCAACGTCTCGTCGCGGGGTAGCCCGCTATCCATCTGCAAGTTTCCGGGATGCTCCCGAGTGCTCTGCCCGACGACATTCGAGAACGGGATGCCCGCCTGCTGGTAAGCCTCCTTCAAAGACTGGTTCGGATCACCGGAGGTCAACGTCTGATAGCCGAGCAGGCCCTGGTTATGCATCAGATATTGCTGCTGACCTGTCGGCACCTCACCGTGAGCCCGTTCAAACCAGTCGCGGTCCCCCTGCATCTCTTTCAAGCCGGCGTCAATCTGTTCTTGTGGGGACAAGTTTTGACCACGCGGAGTGCCAAATAGACCACCGTAATTCTTGTTTCCGGCCTTTGAGTTGAACGAGCTTTCCCGCTCGACGGTCGCGAGGGCAACTGTCGGGTCAATGCCGGCCTTACGAGCGGCTGCGGCAACCGTCAGTATCTGGTCATTCGACCCGTCAAGGCTTCCGCCGCTGTGGCCGCCCTGGACGATGGGGTTGCTCATTGCCGTCTTGTCGCCGGGCACACGGTTTTGCCCCTGAGTGGCCGCAGCCATCTGGCGGGTGTATTCCATGATCGACGACAGGTAGTCGGTCTGCTTCAGGGAGTTGGCATTCTGATCAGCGATGTTTTTGAACGGCTGGCTCTTCGCGTCAACGCCCTTACCAAGAGCTTCCCCATTGGCGAGGCTCTTCATCTTATCGAACAGGTCGTGCATCGACGACTTCATCAGGTCTTCGGACATGCTCTTGAGCATGTTCGTGAAGGCCGCACGCGACCCGGACGCCGCAGCCACGGCACCCTTTTCCAGGTGGTCAAAGAGGAAATCCGTCGTTGAGGTCACGTCAGACTGCTCTTTCTTCATTGACTGCAACTGCTCAAGCTGGCTCTTATAGGCGTCAAGCTGACTGTCGCTAAGGGTTACGCCCTTCTGAGCAGCCTGATACTCAAGGTCGAGCAACTGACGAGTAATATCCGCGTTCTTTCCGCGAACATTCATCAGCACTTCCTCTCTCTCAATCTCTTGAGACTTCATGTCTAGGTTACGCTGCATCTCAGCAGACTGAGACGAAAGGTGATTATTGGCTTCGGCAGCAGCCATTGCCTTCATCTGGTCTTCTGTCAGTATCTTTCCTTCGCCCAAGCTCTGATTGTACTGGTTCAGAACGTCAGTGGCAATGCGGCGTTGATCGGACGTGAGCTTCATCATGTCCGCGTCTTGGTGCATCTTCTCCATGTGTTTGTCGTAGCTGCCGGTCTCTTCCTTCACGCGGATTTCAGCAGCCTGGATTGCCTCACTCAGTTGGGCCGTGGTGATGCCGTACTTTTTCAGTTCAGCATCACCCATCGCCAGCTTCTCGCTCGCCTTCGCGATAGCCTCTGACAAGTCCTTTTGCTTTTCGATGAAGGGGGCAACCTTCTTAATGGCATCCGCGTATGGATCCTTCTTTTTGGAGCCGTCATCCGCTTCGTCATCATGACCGGCACCACGGGGCAGTCGAGGGTTGGCCGACAGAAAACTAGGGCGCGTGGCATCCTGGCCTTCCAGGCTGGCCCCCAGTGCAGCCTTCTGATCCTCTTCCTGTTGGAGACGGCGTTGGAACGCATCCTCGCTTTCCTGGCGAGCCGCCTCTTGACGCTTACGGGTTGCTTCCTCCGCAGCAGTCAACGCCCCACCGCTGGCGCCAAGGGCAGCGTCCACCCCACCGATAACCGTGTTGGCAATGACCACACCAGCGTCGTGCAGGTAGTCCGTATTCATGGCCTTAGTGATATCGTCGCCGAGGCTGTCAAACGCCTTACCAATTCCCGTCGTTATAGACTTTCCGAGAGCAAGTCCGGCTGCTTCGTTTGCACCCGCAAAGTCCCCGCTCATGAGTTTACTGATCACCGTACCGAGGTCCATAAACCGTTCTATGATACTGCGAACGACACCTTCAAACAGATTGCATATAGCTGTGGAGGTTGCCAAGAGAACGTCCCAGATAGCCCGCGACGCTCCTATTACCTTGTTTACTACCAATACGGCTGCGTTGACAATCCCTGTTGTCCACAAGTCAATCCATGTAGTGTTTTCTGGCATGTGTATATGTGTTGCCGCTTCAGCCGCAGCTTCAAAAGCTCCAGCCAGCGAAATAACATGCCCGTGTACTTCGACCGTATTATCGCGGACATCCCACAAGGCAGCGGCAGCTATCGCGATGGCCCTGGGCCACGAAAAGAAAGCCAATCCAACTTCCGCGACTTTGGCAACCAGTCCCCCAACCGCAAGCGCAGCAAGTCCAACGCCAATGTCTTCAATGACCTGTGCAATACGGTGATATTGCTCGTAAGCCGCATCCCCCTCTGTGACGATACCTTCCCAGATCAGGAGGATGGCACGGCTACCCTGCAAGATGCCACGGATAGCGTCATTCATTCCGCCGTCGCCAAGCTCAATAGTGGCTTCGGTGAAGACGGCCTTGAGACGCAGCCAATCGCTTTGCAGGTTGTCGGCATAGGTCTGGCCGATCTTGGCGGCCTCACCGATGGCGTGGTTGGTGCGCTCAAAGGCTTCCGCAAACTTTCCGGTCCCCACTGCGGCCATGACGATGCCGGCAGCGTTCATAGACCACTTGCCGAAGATTTCCTGGAGTTCCTTGGTCCCGGCCCCAGCCGCCTTGAGGTCGCGCATGATGTTCTCAAGGCCGTGGCCCGGGGAAGTAACCTCGCGCGCTTGCACGTCCATCTGGTCCATCGATAGACCCAGGTCCTCAAAAGCCTGTTGGGCCTTCGAGGTTGGGTTGACAAGTGCCGTGAACATGCCGCGCAGGCCCGTACCAGCCGTGCTTGCGCGCACGCCGCCGTTGGCTAGTACCGCAAGGGCAGCGGCGGTTTCGTTGACGGAGATACCCGCTTCAGCCGCCGTGGCACCCACGTACCTGAAGGACACAACCATGTCTGCCATGGTGGCCAGAGAGTGCTTGGTCGTGACAGCCAGCACGTCAGTAACGATGGACACCTTGTCGAGACTGATCGCGTAGTCTCCCATGATCTGGACGAGTTCCTTGGTCGTGTCCTCAAAGGATTGCCCACTCAGTCGGGCTAGGTTGGTCACTGGGATGATTGCGGTAAGCGCCCCTGCCCCGGTGATGCCCGCACGCGCAAGGCTCTCCATGGCGTTCCCAGCTTGAACGGCGCTGTATTCTGTGGTGACACCAATCTGCCGGGCCGCGCTTTCCCAGTCTGCCATTTGCTCTTTGGTGGACATGGTGATGGCTTGAACGTGGGCCATCGCCTCCGACCAGCCCATCAGCCGCTCGACCACGACACCCGCACCCATCAGCGCAACGATACCGGCGATGCCTTCGTGAAGGCCGCTCACCCGGCGGGTGGCGTGCTCAAGAGCGTACCCCAGGTTTTCAGCCTCGTGGGAGGCAACCTTCATAGAAGTGCCGATATCACCACCGCCGGCCGTGGCAACGGTCTGCCGGGCCATGGCGAGATTGACCGAGTTAATGGCCGTTGCAGTTGCGCTCCCAAGGGCGATGATGTCCTTGAAGTGCTTGACCACGGCATCGAGCGCGGTGACATAGCTCCTGGCCGCAGGGGTGCCTTGGGAGAACACCGAGTTGACATCAGCGATCTCGCGCCGAATGACAGCGGTCTCCGCACGGATGTCATTTGCCAGCCGTTGGAAGGCCGCAGGTACGGCAAGCATCGAACCGGTGCTGAGGGCCATCCGGTCCATTGCAACGGCGAGGGCGTCGATGGTAGCGACCGAGCTACCCAGGTTATTGGCAGCGGTACGGATGGAAGAGAACGCCCGCCCAACCGGGGTGATCACGGTGGTCGCCTGAGCGAGACGCTCCATAGCGATGGACATGCGGTCGAGTTCGGTGATGCCTGAGCCCATACCGTTTGCCGCACCCGTGGTCTGTTCGATGGCCCGGCTCACACCGCGCATGGTCGTTTGGAACGCCCGCATCTGGGGCGCAATTCGGGAGGTCGCACCCACCAGGGTCTCAAGGCTTGTGCCGAGACGCGCAATTTCAGTGTTTGCTCCAGCGAGGCCACCGGTCGAAGAGGTCAGACGGGAGATTGCACTGGCCAGCCGGGTCACGCCCGCTGTCCTGGCCTCAAGGGACGTCTGTAGGGCTCCAGACAAGCTGGTCATTGCCCGCGCCGAGCCTTCTAGGCTGGCATTCATCTCTGTTGAAGCCGTCTTGACAGCCGTCATGGTGCGGCTCACGGTCTCCCACTTCGCCACAGTCGTGGTGGCCGCCCGGTCAATAGAAGCAAACCCCTCGGCTGTTGCGTCAAGCTGCTCCTTGAGCGTGTTCGCAATTCTACCGAGGGATTGGAAGTCTGCTCCGAGGTTACGCAGTACCGAGGATGCTTCATTCGTCATCTTCACGACAAAATCAATTGTGTTCACGGCCATCTCACACCCTCCTAGACGCGCATTGCTCTTTTGCGTTTAAGCTTTTCTTTTTCTGCCCGCTCATGATCGCAGTAGTTGATTGCCTGATCGACCACAGAGAACAGAAGCATTAGGCGCCCAGGTTGTGAAAGTAGCCCACCGTCCTCGGGATAGTTTCCCTGCTTATAGGCTCGGTACATTCTGAATACCTCAGTATAGAACTGGGGGTCATCTAGTATGGGTCGCCGGATGCACCGCACAAGCTCGACATCATCAAGAACCATTCGAGGTTGCCGTGCATCCGTATCACACCCTCTGACGACCTTTTGCTGGGCGGTACACTTTGAGCAACTGAACTCAGGGAGAAGTTCATTCGCTATGACCGCCTGTCTCAGTTTTTTGCTTCTGTCTCGGTCACGTCATTGATGCGCGTGATCTCGAAAGCCAACTCGTGAATGTCGAAGATGCCCAACTGAGCCACGAGGGCTGGGTCCGCAACATCGTACTGGCGGGAGCCGAGGGTCTTCTTGACGGTGCGGAACGGCACGTCATTGCCCGCGTCATCCTTGAAGTTCTCGATGCCCTTGAGGCCGAACTGAACGGTCTCAAATTCGACGGCCGAGTTGTTGACTTTGGTCGAAACCCGGGACCGGTCGCCTTCATCGTACTGGATGGTGGCGCTGTTATCGCGAAGATGCCCAATCACACGGCTGTCCAAGACGCCGAGCCTGAAACGGGTGGCCTGCGGAGTGCCCTTGTCCGGGTCACGGGAAAGCTCGTGGGTTTTGGTGGCCGCGAGCGTGAGTGCCTTAATCGCCATGATACTGCCCCTTTGGAAAGTTGAAACCGGTTTCACGCCGGTTGACAGAGATACAAAAGCCCCGTCAAGTGTTGCACAATATGTGGCTCTTGACAGGGAGGTTGTCAACAACAACGATGCGGCTTACATGAAGAATAGCTGCAATTCGTCGTTGCCATTGTTGCGACGGAACTTAATCGTGTAGTCGTACACCCGGATGCCTTCGCGGTCGGCGTATTTCAGAGCCGACATCTGGGCACGGGGGCCGTACACACCGACGATGTTCCCCGAGGTGTTGCCTGCCTGGACCACAAAGGTCTTCTGCCGGGAGGTGGCGAAGTCATCGAAAGCATTGACATCGCTGTTGTTGGTGCTGACCGTGGTCGCTTCCGGGTTGAACCCACCGCTCGGGTCGCGAGAGGTAATAGTCGAACCGAGATAACCATCGGTCCCGTTGATATCGGGCCTCTGCACCACTTTGTTGGCCATGTCGATGGTCCATTGGGCCGCGACAAGGCTGTTGTTGCCATTCCAGGTGAAGCCAGAGGTCTGGACCACCGGAGGCAGAGTGCTCTCATAGACCGCATTCACCGGCAGGGCAGCATCGATAGGGGTGATGTACTGGCCCACGAAGTCGAACGTGATCTTGGGGTAGGCGCCCGCATCAGCCGACACCTTGTAGGTGCCAATCGCGCCGGTCATCTTGCACAGAACACCGTCGAGATAGATGTAGAGGGTAAGCGACTGGAACAAGGTGCTGACCGGGGAAAGCACCACGCTCTTCGGAACCACCAGCACGAAGTACTGGCTACCCGCAACGAGCGAGCCGGTCCAGGTCGGGGCGACAGTTGCCGTCGAGGTGCCCAGAGTGATCGGGGAGCCAGAGGTGATAGCAGCCGGAGCCGAAGAGGTGTCAGTGGTGTCCAAAGCCGGGTTGGTAGACTGGATTGCGATGGTGGCCGTCCCTGAAGCGCCGCCAGTCATGACGGTGAGCCTATACAGGTTCATACCGGCCCATGTCGGGGCGGTAGCAAGGGTCTCGGCCCAGGCGATCGCAGGCTCGGACGCACTGTTGTCCAGAGACGGCATCGGCGGGTAAACGCACGTAGAACCGGTCAAGGCAGTGGCCGCCATACCGCAGCCCTGAAGCAGAACCGCAATCTTGGGCAGGTTCGCAACAAGGCCGGTTGCGCCGAGGCCGTTACCACGAAGTTCCGTCACGAACGCGCACTTCGCCAACTTGCGGCCGACCAAGTGCGGAATGGTGGACAGATCGTAGTGAACGAACTTGCGCTCCAGGATGTTGGGGTCGAGTTGGTAATCGGGAGCCTCAACGAGTACGGCGTCCACGGTGGGCGACGGGCTCGCGTCAGTTCCGAAGGTGGTCTCCAGCTTGGCCAGGACCACGGCACGTTGCGTCAACATTGGTTGCTCTCCTTGCAACTGGTTTCAAAGTCACTGGCCGACCATCCGACGAGGGTCATCCCAACGGTGTCTGTAGCGTATCTCCCAGAAGGCGATGCCACCCACTATATGGATGCCGCCATGTTCAGGATCAAGCTCGTTTGAAAGTTCTGTCACATTAAGTGACTTCGCGTCGCAGGTGATGTCGCTACGCATCGCCAGTTGGATGTCAGATAGCACCCTGTTTGCTTCCGTGAGCGGATCGTCACCAAGCTGCAAGCGGTAACGGAACTCGGTTGTCACCATTAGGAAGCAGTCCTGATAGAGCATTACCTGCTTCTTCTTTTCTTTGAGGTCAATAATCGAAATTTCACAGTTCATCAATTGGTCTTGGCCTCTGAATGGGAAGCGTGATACCACGTCGAAGGCGGTGGAGTATGTCTGCTCACCGACTACAACACCCGGGGCAACACCTTGGAACACTGCGACAAGGTATTCCATAATGTCCTCGCGGACTGAGATTACGCTTGCCATTACATTCTCCACTTTCCCATTGCTTCGTCGATCTGTTCGATCAGCCTAGCCTGAAAGAAACCAAGCTCTTCGGTAAGGGCTTCGGACATACCAAGCCTTGGTGGTCTTGGAGCGTCTGTCTTGAGCAAATACAGTGGAACAATCGAGTTACCGCGCTTTTGAAAAATAATCAAGTTTCCGCGTTTAGACATTCGGATGAAGGTGTTGTACCAAGCCCGGGGGCTGGGATAGATCGGAACACCACGGCTATCCATCGCTGCCGGAAGTGGGATCACCATGTACTTGCCCTTGGGCTTTGGCTCCGCGCCAAACTCATGCCAGGATAGGCCGCCCGCACTAATCACGCCAACGATGCTCTCAATGGTCGCACCGCCCATCACTTCGATGCTTTCAAGGACCGACCGAAGCCCACTTCCCGTCTTGGAGAACAGGTTCGGCTGGCTTCCGTCCGGGATGCCGCTCCACTGCTCGCCGTGCCGGGCGGCTATCTTGGCAGCAACTTCACGGAGGGCCGAAGCCAGGGCCGCTTTGATACCCGATGCTGCGCTGTCCATTGCTGAGATCAGCCCTTCATCAACACCGTTAAAGGCGGCCTCGAAGTCCTCGTATTCCTTCTTTCCGATCTTCACGGTGAAGACGAACATTAGCCGCGTCCCTTCGCAATCCTGGCGTAGTCCTTGAGAAGCATGGCGGCCTCATTGCACACCCCGGAATTTTTCTCGAAGTCGGCTGTACCTGCGTGGAAACCCTTGTTACCTGGGGAGCCCATCGTGCGGTCTTGGCTGATACCGATGTTGTCCGGGTTGTTGCGGGTCCATAGGAACAGCGTCTGGAGGGCCGTAGCCATCGTGATGTCGCTGTCCACCATGAGGTAGGTGTTGGCCGGGTCTGGCTGGTAGCCGCCGCTGTAGGTCACTTGGAGCGCCCTGTTGGTCTTGGGCAAGCCACGCATGAGGATGACCTTGGGCCACTTGTTGGCCTTCCCTGGCTCAATCTGATAGTCCGGGATGCAAATACCGTTGGCTCCCGGAACGCCATTTAGGACGGTCTGGGTGCCAAAGACGAAATAAGGGTCAAAGTTCACGATGATTGGTTGCGTCATGTCTATGGGTGTCAGGGTCAGGTACAGTGACTGGGGCCGACCGACATACATGAAACCGGTTGCAGGGATGCAGCTACTGGCGAAGTCGGGAACCCGGTGGATGGTCTGCTTGGTGTCAAAGGCTTCAACGAAATTCGACTGGTAAGTAAAGTCACGACGGCAATAGCTTTCAATCTGCTTGGATGCGATCAGCATCAAGGACATGATCTTGGCATCATAGGTGCTCACGCCGTCCCGGACCGGGAGCCATTGCTTCACATCAGACATCTGGCAGAACGGAAGCTGAGACATAGCGTGATCTCCTTAGAGTAAAACGGGAGAAGGAGGGGCATCCCTTCTCCCGCCACACGTCCCTACTGCTGGCCCGAGGGCCTCGCACAGGGCGTGTTACCGGTTCCGAACCTTGGGCGCCGGGACTACCGGAGCGGAGGGATCGAAGACTCCAAAGGTGAACTTCTGGATTGGCTTGAGGTTGCGCTCGACCTTGATCATGTCGATTGCATCCCGTTCAAGCGTCTCTTTCGTCACCTGATCGACTTCCTTCGGGGTTCCGACGGTAAAGATGGTGTTTCCGAGGTAGTAGACCTGCCCCCGGACTAGGGTCGCTTTGTAGCGAGGAGCGGCTTCGTCGGCCATGACACACTTCCTTCTAGTTACCGGGGTTAAGATTTAAGGCCCCAGTGTTGTGTTTACTTGCTGATTAGGACCACCGGGCCGTTCACACGGGCCACAGCAGCGTTGATGACAGCAGCAACAGTGGCAATGTTGTTGGCCCAGTTCGCCAGGATGGCGTCCAGGGTCACTTTGGACTGGCCGGTCGCCACACCCGACAAGGTGACGGTGATCGCACCGGTCGCAGCCGGGGTCGCGGTGTACTCAAAAGCCAGGGGCTTCAGGTTTGCGAGCGGCAGGACGAGGTCCAAGTTCTTGGCGAGGGCGGCAAAGCTCTCGTCGATGGCCGTAACCACCGGCTGAACAGTTGCAGCAGTCGGGCCAGTGGCCGCACCGGAACCAGTGTTGCCAACCGAAGCCAGGGTCACACTTACCGAACCGGCGCCCGTGTAGGCAACGGCACGGTTGAGGTCAAACTTGGCAAGCAGCTTGGCCGCTTCAGCATCCAACGAAGCAAGGGCGTTGACCACAACACCGATTTTGGTGTTCAGGGTCGCGACGGTCGGACCATTGGTGGTTGCGGTCAACAGGGCATCGGCGGGCAGCACAGGGCTTGCGACGATGGTGCTATAGACGCTGGCGGTGCCGCCCGAGCTATCCGTCAGACCCGTGAGCTGTCCCACGACCTGATTGATGTTGTAAGCCAGGGTCGCGACGTTGTTGGCCGCAGTAGCCAGCCAAGTCGTGACATCCGACTGACGCAAGCCCGCCGTAGCACTGGTGGCCGTCGCAGCAACCGGAAGCGAGGCGCCCGGGATGCTGGTGTACTGCGAACCGAACGAGGTCGGAACCGGCTTCACAAGGCTGTTGCCGGTCGCAACGTCGATACCATTCACCAGACCAACAAGGCCGATGAAGGCAGTATTGTACGCAGCGGTGACGGTCAGAAGGCCAGAGGCCGTGGGGGCCGCGCCGGAGATCGCGGTAGCGGTCAGGTCGAGGGCGGGAACGGTGCCGGTAGCAGTGCCGCCGCCATCCCAAACTTCAACCGGAGCGCCGACTGCCAGGGCAACCGAACGAGCCTTGGTTGCGACTTCACCCAACGCATTCTTGAGCTTCGCGAGGGAAGCCGCAAAAGCGGTTGCGTCGGCCAGGGTGGATCCAGAAGCAAGGAAGTCAGCAAAGGTGGGCAGGAGATTGACAGACTGCGGGAAGCTCACGGAGCCGCCGCTGCTGTCGGTAAGGGCAGAAAGGTTACGGGCAACGTCGCGGGCGTGTTGCTGGGCGTCACGCACCGCAAGCAAGCTGGCCGGCTCTCCGTTCTGGTTCATACCGATCTGGTCGGTCTTGGTGAACTTGATGCTCATCACTCTATCCTCTGGCTGTAGTGTAGCAGCCATTTCTGACTGCTACACTATGTGTGGTGCCGGTGGTCAGATTACACGGCCGAACCAATGTTCACGGCCATCGCACACGCATCTTCCTGCTCGATTTGCAGAGCGATACGGGCGGTCATAACCACGACCACTTCACGCGACCGAATGTTGCGGTCAGTTTCGATCCGCACATCCCGCTGAATACCAAACAGGATGTTCTGGGGGTTGGTCAGGATGCCCTGGGTAACAGGCATCAAGGCCGCGCCGACCAGCGGGACGCCGAGCACCTTGAGCGGGGCATTGCCGGTCAGGGTGTCGTCGCCCAGCGTACCGATGCGGGAGGCAACCTGGACGCGGTAATCGCTCTCGGTGTCATGGAGAAGAACCACCGCATGAACGCCGAGGTTACGGCGGTACTTGGTGGGCAGGCTCTTCTTCAGGTTGTTGAAAAGGCCAACAGAGATCGGCTGGCCGTTCGCGTTCACCACGTTCGAGGAGATACGGGTCAGGACCCCTGTCTGCAACGACAGGTAGGGGTCGGCGCTGTTGGTGCCGCCCAGGATCAGCAACTCTTCCAGGTCAAGCGCCGCACGCTCGGCGATCAACTGGAGCAAGGTGTTGGTGATGTCGCCACGCTCGATGTTGTCCTCGATCACCTCGTAGGGGATACGAATTTCGGCGATGACTTCCGAAGTCTGGAGTTCGATGCGCTCCAGGGTCGGGATTGCACGCTGGTTAGCAGCGACATAACGGCTGTTGTTGCCATCATTGCTGTCAACAGACAGGTCAGAGTTCAGACCGGCGCCACCGAGTTCGTTGGCAGCGGTAAGGATGCGCGAACCAAAACCGATCTTGTTGACATACATGATCGGGGCGTTCATCGGAACGAAACGCACTTGGTTCAACAGGGTCGGGGTGTCAAGCAACAGACGGACGAAAGTATCCGACTGTTCCGGCATCAGAATACCACCGTGGCTGTTCAGATCAGCGAGGGCGATATCCGCCTTACGGGAGAGGTCACGGGCCATTTTAACATGCTCCTTGTTAGGTGGTGTATCCGGCAACTACGCTCGGACCACGGTTACTTTTTGCGGGAGAGGGTTGCCGGGGGTTGCCCAAACTGAGAACGGATACGGAGGTCACGAACGAAGTCCGAAGCAGAAGCAGGCGCATCTTCCTTTTTGTCGGAAACCGCCTCGTCACCAGCCTGTGCGCCACGCTGGACGATGACGTTCACAGCTTCAGCCGCCGCCTTGACTTCCTGGATTTTGGCGTCGGTGTCGGCTTTCTGACTTGAAACCAGTTGCAGAGCGGTATCGAGTTTGGCGCTCAGGTCCGAAACGGCCTTGAGAACGACAATGGTGTCGTTCGACTGGTCGTTGAAAACCTTGCTCTGGAAGGCGTCGAGGTCGGACTTGGCACGCTTGGCGGAACGGGCACCGTCAAACACCTGACCCATCTTGGTCACGAGATCGGCGTACTCGCCGGCTGCCTTCTTCACGCCCTCATAATCACCCTTGGCAACACACGCCTTGGTTACATCATGAAGGGAGCGGGTAAGACCGTGGAGGTCCGGGTGAGCACCATCCGCTTTGCTTTCCAGCGCATCGGAGAAGGCAGTTGGCTTGGCCATCCTTTCCGACCAATCGTCGAACTTTTTGCCAATCTTCGAGGGGGCACCCCGAGAAGGAATGGCAGCGCCGGTAGCATCCTGCGGGCCGGTTGAACCGGGGGTCGCAATCACGGACGGGCCGCCCCGAGTACCGATGCCCTCACCCGTTCCGTCGTTACCAGTCGTGGCCGGGTGGGGGACACTTGCACCAGACGGCAAGCCTTCGCCCGTACCGTCTTCCGGGTTGTCGCTGGACGATTGGGTAACAGCACCCGCTTCGCCACCGCTATTCGGCACACCCATTTCAGCCGCCTCCGCGTCAGCATCGGCGGGCTTGTTACGCAGCTTGTTGCCAGCGGCTTTCGCTGCGGCGGCCTGCTCTTCGTCCTTTTTGCTCACTTTCCAGTCCTCCGGGAGTTTAGCGGTCAGGCCGAGGGACCGTGCCCGCAAGATAATGTGACGCTTTGCCGCCGCCGGGTTTTTGGCACGGCCAATCGCCCGGACAGCATTTTCGAGATCGGAACCGTTTTCGATGGGGAATGAGCCATCAGGCATAGCCGCGCCTGAACTGGCGTCGGTTGCACGTTCGGCAGCCGTGAAGTCACGTTTCACACGCTCTGCGGGCTCATCTTCCTTGGTACGAACGGGTGTTGCGGACGTGATCATGGAGGGCGTGTTGCCCGCGATGTCCGGGTTGGGAGCTTTGTTGGTGATGACGGTCACGACCACGCCACCGCTCAAGGCAATCTCACGGGAGCCCGCAGGGGCTTCACCGGGCTGGTCATTGCCACCAACAGCATCGGCTGCTTTCACACGGATGTAATCCGCACCAGCGATAATCGCATAGTCGGAGTAACCACCGTCATCCATGAAAGCCTTCACTGTCGCGGTGGTGAAGCTGGCGGCCGGGAACGCAAAGCCCACAACGGAAGCCCCCTCCCCCTTCAAGACGATCATGGCGAGTTCATCCTTCACGGCAGACTTGAGGGCACGGAACGGCGTCTGGTTCGCCCCGACCTTGACCAGCGAAATGAAACGCGGGTCCGGGTCAGTCTGAGCGACTGCAACTGCCTTAAAGGTCCGGGGGATAGGTCGCATCACATGGTCCTCAGATGAAGAAACGATGACTATGACCGTAATCGGTCGTAGTCCGCGAAGAGCAAACGATCTGGTGATCATGCTCGGTGACTATTTCGGTCTTGCCATAGACGATCTTTCCAGCCTCATTTACCTGGGCGAAAAAGATATGAGCGTGCCCATCAGTTTCCTCAGTAAGCCCGACATGATCCCGGGTGACGAGGTATTCGACGGCATGTGGAACTAGGGTGACGTAGCATTCATATGAGAAACCGTTGATCTCACCATCGACGATCTGCTTCCAGAGGTCCTTGTCCGGGACCTTGATTGTGACCACCCACGAGCCTTCCGGGTATTCCGGGTTTCCGCGAGCGATGTAGCTCTCGACCGGGTAGGACCCGTTGAGGACATTGTTGTGTTGGGTATCAACGCACTTGGATAGGTCGATCTGTAGGAAGCGATGGGCGGCCAGTTCAAGGTCTTCGGGAAGCATGAACTCGCCAGTCGTGTCGATAACCATCGGCGCATACACCATGCCAGTGACAAGCTGTTTAGCTTGGTCAACTGACTTGATTGCAAACGTGATGTTCCGACGCTCTGACATAGCCCCGTCCCTGAAACCAGTTTCAAATTGACGCCTTAACCTCTTCGAGGTGGGTGCGGCAATCTGCGTGAAACGGCGGGACCATTACCCCTGCGGCTACAAGCTGCTGAACCGACATGGGTTCAAGCGTTTCAGCCCGGAGCCAGGGTGTTACGGTCGTTGCCGCTGTTGGGATTTGAGGGTTTGAAGCTCTTTCGATCAACCGAAGGGCATCGGAGACGAAAAACTCTGTGCCGTTGAGTGCGCGACAGATGTCGCTCGTTCGGTTGTCGATGACCGCGACGAGCCGGAATACCCGGACACCGCGTGCCTGGATGGCTGTCAGGAAGCCGTAATTGTAGCTGCGCTGGGCCGCCACGTTGGCCATGATCGCCATGTAAGCTGTAACATAGGATGGATTGGCTAGAAGTTCAAGCACCTTTCTTGTATCTGTTACCTTCTGGACAATTTTTTCGTCGAACACTACCTCAAGCTCCTTGCGGACCTTCGGGGCGACAAAGCGGTAAAAGAACTCACGGAGGTAGAACCCCAGGCTCTCCCAAAGGCCGTCCTGAACCATGAGGCGGCTATGTGACGCGACGTAGCTGCTATCAAGGTTCTGCCCCTTGCTCCCCTTGTCGAAGCCTGCCTTCATGATCTCAGCTATCCGGGCCTTGGTCTCCTTCTTCACGTCCTGGTCTAAGACCCTCATGCCATCAATGGCAGCATCCAATTCGTTGATTGCGCGCGTGACATCTGGACGACTGTAGTTCATCTCGAAGCGAAACTTCGCCAAGGAGGTCTGCATCCGGTCCCAGTAGTCTTGCAGGAAGATGGCAGTTAGTTCGGCCTCGTAGCCCCGGAGCCACGGTGAACCGTGCTCATCCCGGGTGTTGGCAGCTTCCTCAATCTCCCCCTCATCCGGGACTTCCCCACCCTTCTGACGGATCAGGGTATCGAGACGCGCCAGCATGCCGATGCAATCAAGTTCGGTCAGAAGAGCATCAAAAGAGTGCTGGTCCCCCCACGGCTGTAGGAGGGCCAACGTCTCAAGACTGAGGAGGGCGGTTTCCACTGTCGTGCCCCTTTGCATCACGGCCCTGGCGGTCCATCTTGGATGCTATTGCCCGAAACTCACGGATGGTTCGCCGCATCGCGTGAAGGGCGTCGAGAGTGGTGTCCTCCTTCGGTGAGGACGGTCGGGGTTGCTGCTTGGCATCAGCCGGCGTGCCACCGCCCGCATCGGGCTGGGCAAGCTCGGGGTCGTTCACGTCGTCGAAGCCGATCAGCGTGCCATTGGTTGCAAACTCGACAAGCAACTGCATCGGCACGTCGCCCCATGGTTGGTCGATGGTGTCGATGTGCATATCAAAGCTCTCGTTGTAGAGCCTGATTGCAGTGTTGGGGGTCAAGGCGCCAACCTTGTCGAAGACGTTGATGGCATTCACTACGTCATCGGGATCAACCATTCGAGGGGGATTGGAACGGAAGCGCCAAAACTGGGGCTGATAGGTGGTGAGTATTTGGTTGTTCCACACGTCATCCATTTTGGTGCGCTCGGGGGCGAACACCTGACTTTCGGCGATCTCGAAGCTGACCTTGGCGGTTGCATAGGTGTAGTCATTTGCCTCACCCAGCAGCACAGGAGGAAGCCGAAAGCTAGAGCGTATACGCATCCGACCATTTTTATCGAACTCCTGGAACATCGCGTCCTGTTGTCGCTCACCTTGCAGCATCTTCAACTCAACCTTCGGGGTCGGCACGGTGCCGGTCTCAGACGCTCCGGTCATGTCCCCGAGGGCTTCCAACACGAGGACCCGGTTCATTGCGCCGCGCCCACGCACCACGCTGAAGTGCTCTTCAATTTCCTGAACTGTCTCGTCGGTCAACTGGCCGCCACTGACCAGCAGGGCCATCGCCGGAATGGCGTTCTCTTGGAAGAAGTCCAGGTTCACCAGTTCGGCCTGCCGGGTGCCCAGCACGGAAGGCATGTTGGCAACCCAAGGCGGGACACCATACATGCTAAACGGGGTGTAGAACTTGAGGTGGATGATCTCGGTGGCGCAATCTTCCGGGGCCAACCCATCATTGGGCATGCCATTTTGGGGGTTGATCTTGCGCGGGTCGTTGAACTCCTTAAAGAACACCCGCTCGATGCCGTACATCTGGACGAACCGATGGAACCGACGCGACAAGCGCGCAGTAGCCTTGGGGTTCCCGTCACGGGGCATCGGGTAAGTGAAGGTGGTGTGCTCTTTGTCCGGCCCGGTGACGCGCATCATGTAGGCAGGAATGTGATTGACGGAGACGATACGCCCGTCCTTACCCCGGCCAATTTCGATGAATGCGTTGCCGACAGTCCAATAGTCCTCGCGGATACGCTCACGCAAGGTCTGGAAGGTCATATCATAGGTGGGGTGGTCGAGCAGGTCTTGCAGGACAGCCTTTTCCTTGACTGCTGCCGGGCAGGAGTGCTGACCACTCGGCCCGATGTACTCCATGGTGTAACCGTGGCCGTCGCAATTTGTGACGATAGCCCGAATACAACTCAAGAGGATGGAGTTCTCGTAGGGGACACGCATAAGCGTGTTAAACGAGTATGGCGGCTGCCTTACAACCCATTTAGTACCTGGGACACCCGTCTGCCCGCCAGCGTAGTAAAGGTCGAAAGGATCATCCATGCTTTGCGATGCCACGAACTCCTTCAGAGCCCTGACATGGACATCAGTCGTCTCGGGGACACCCTTCCGGCGCTTGCGGCCGGTGGTCGCACGATTGGACGCTGGACGCGCTTTTATGGTGACAGACATACCAATCCCCAATGGGCCAGAGGTGGGTCATTGAGGATTTTGCAACTGGTTTCAGACCTGGGTGACTTCGCCCCTATCTGTAAACTTACCCCGGCCATCACTGTCGGGATAATCCTTCGGAGAAGCGCCCGGGTGGGCAGACAGCCACGATCGGAAGTGCTGATCTAAAAGATAGTAGGTTACATCTTCATTTGCAAGGGTTGGATGGGGCATTTCGATAGTTCGTACAGGCCAGCCCAGTTTGCGAAGCTCGCTCACCCTAGCAGCAAGGGTGGGAAGGTTGAGACGATAGAATGCCTCAACTGGCCCAACCTGATCCCCAATTAATAGAAGTCTGAGGAGCAGGCGCCCTTTCGTGCCTTTAGGGGGAGCGAACTTTGCGAGATCATTCACCTTCAGGCCCATCCCTCAAGAACAGAGCCATCAGACTGCACAGTGATCCTTGACCGCTTTCCGTTTATAGCGCCCTCCATACGAACCGCGCTATACCGCCTCCGCTCACCACCGGGAACATTAATCCGGTATCCCCTACGGTAGAACTCGTTAACCTTTTTCACAAGCGGGTGTGCTTCGATGTCAAGAAATTCAAGCACGTCTGGGTTGATGACAATTGGACCCACCTTTGGCTCAGGCAGCGGTCCTTTGAAGAAGGATGTCATCACGGCCAGGAAATCTTGGGTGATCTTACGAAGGTGGGATGGGTTGCACCCTGTGACGTGGATATATGCAACGCGGTCACGCATTACATCTTTCTCCACATCTTTAAGTTCGGTTAGGTGCTCCACCGTGAATGTGGAGGCGGGAGGTGTCCGCTTCAGTGGCTGCAATTGCCCAGCGGGAGTATATTCGAGCATCGGGAAGTCCTCTTCATTGAGTTTTGTCGATCAGGCTATGGGCGCTTGCCGCCCCAAATCCGGCCTAACCATACCACTTCCTTGAGGTTCGTCAATCACTTTTCGTAGCATTCTGTTGCATTTTGCCTCACCTGAGTACATCACGCACCCGCTAACCTTACGAATAGGGGGCGCCCTGCTTGGGGTCCACCAAGTAGTTCATAATGTATACTTTGATTTCAGCGAACACGCCGTTAGTCGAGACGGCCCATTCCCTCATGCCATGTTACATAATGACCCACAAACGTAAATGAGGCCGCTTGCTTATTATACCGCCACACTGCGTAGTCCTTCCGCCCACTTGCTATGTCTCTGTAAACACACCCCAACAAGCCCTTGAAGCTGGACCTGCCATCAGGCTCACGCAAATGAGCCGTGTTGTGTGCGAATACCAGGGAACCGGCAGGCCATTGCGTTGGCTGTTCCGGTACAAAAACAGAAGGCTTGGCACTTGCGGACGGTGCTGGCCGGTCTCTCATGGTATCCTCCAAAGGGTAAAGGGGGCCGAAGCCCCCTCCCCGTCAAGCTGCGATCTGTTGTTCACACGACCGCCATTCATTGACAAGCCGCGACCCGCGTTGGCAGGTTTCGAGGCTGCTGCCCTTGCGTTTCTTGTAAACAACGAGCTGGCCGTTGACTTCGACGCGGAGGACATCGTGGTATCCGGCGTTCGGCAGGATCGTACCAACGCGGCCTACCCAATTTGAGAACGCCTGGACTTCCGAGTGCTTCAACGATTTCATTGCATCCCTCGTTTTGAAACTGGTTTCAGTTAGACCTTGTGGTGCTCGAACACGACGGCGTAGTTGGCGTTGAGCTTCGCCTCGTCCTCCTCGTCGTCATACTCAAAGTGGGCATCAGCATACAGGTCCGGGAACCGATTATGGACCTGCTTGAAGATGTCGTGGAACAACACCCGTATCTCTTCCTCAGCACCACGGCTGGTCCGCTGTTGGATAACGAACCGGATAGTGCGGTGGTTTGCCGTCCACACCAAGCAGGTTGCAACGCCAGCCGGGGCAAGCCGACGCATTGCCGAGGTCACCTTTTTTTTGGCCGTGAACGACTTCGAGTGGTCAAGCCGAAGCAGACCAGCCATGGTCAACTGATTGTCCTCAGCGGCAGCAACCTCGTCATTGAAGATGGTCAACATCATCAGGACGCGCTCGGACACCCAGCATACCTTCATCTCTTCGGGGGTCAGCTTGTTGAAGGCGTCGGGGCCGAAGTGGCCACCCCCTTCCGCGCTTGGGCGATACCACACCGGGTTGCCTTCCGTGTCGAACATAATCTCGCCGGGGGCTAGAAGTTCAAGTGGTGGAATGCTGTCGTACAAGTGTTCGATCTCCTCCACCTCGAATGCGCTTGGATAGTACATCCCGAGGTCGGTCAGACGGACAAACCTCATACTCTCCTGACTGATTGCCACACCTTGACGATGACGCACCAGTTCGTGTGTGAGAATGCGAGACACGTTCGCCAGCCCGAAGTTCACGGTGGCGTGTTCAAGCACTGACCCGTGAGCCGAAGCGATCACGTTGGCCATGTACTCGGAACTGTCCGCACGGATGGACTTTACGTTGGGATTGAGCCCAACATGGAAGGACTTGTAACAGGTCCGTCCAGCTACCTCGGCCATAAACTGGCCCGGTGGGATGCTGTGATTGATCGGGAACGCGGAAGCTCCAAGTTCGTCAAGGAAGTCACGCATCCCGGGAACGACGATTGTCGTCTCCCCGATGATGAACGCACGCGGCTGAACCAACTTCATTGGGGTTGCTCCATGGACTGGACGGTTTTGGCAACAACTTGACCCACCAGCAGGACGGGCCAAAGACAAGCGAGAACCCAGACCAGGAGCGTGGCATACATACAGCCACGGCGATACTCTGCCCACAAGAGCATCCCATCGTTCCCCCGGCGCGTAAGGAAGTAGAGCATGATGGTTTGGCGACCCGCAACGAGGTAGCTGACTGCGGCAACGACTGCGAGTGTTCCGGTCACGTTATCCATACCCTAACCCCCTTTTGCCCTTGTTTCCGTGCGCCGCGCCTATTCTCAAGAGCGGCTCGCCTTTTAGCTGGCGTTCGATAGCCTACTTATGGCACGGTCCCGAGGCACCTGATACGCCTAACGACGCCTAACCGAAATAGTTAAGAAAGATACAATTTTAGGAACATGGAGGGTAAAATGATCCGTCTCGATGTGAGTACCTTCGGACTTGCCTCTTCAATCGTTGCTATAGCCTGCGGTCTAGTGCTCCTGACCCTATGTGCATATAAGAAGGGGGCACAAGGTTTTCTACTGTTTGCTGCGCACGACCTCCTTTATGGCGTCGGCCTGATCATAGTTCTTACAAAGGGGTCGATATACCATGTGAACCAGGGCTTCGTCGGGAACACCATAGTTATTATCGCATCAGCGTTTCTCCATGCAGGAGTTTTGTGGCTATGCGGTCGGCGGATGTTTTATGTCATGTATCCCATCGTAATTGGGTGGTTTGCGGCGTTTTATTACCAGTTCGGATTTGAACCACAAGACATAGCTACTCGTATCACTATTTTATGCGTCGCTCATTTCTTTTTTCTAGGCACCGCAAACTACTTTTTGATTGCCACTCGAATTAGAAGAGGGGCGTATGGGGTGGGACTTAGTATGATTATACTTGCAGTCACTTTGACTACTCTAGTCGTTATTGTTCGTGGCGTCTATGTTCAACTTGTGCCCATACCGGACATATCCTACTACGAGCAAGGGGGTGTCTTGGCTTTCTATTACGCACTAACTACCATATGCCGCATAATCTTAACGCTGGCCCTGATCATAATTTTGAATGAGGCAACAGAAGACCGACTTCTCTCCCGCATCAAAGCTGCAACAGGAGAGCTTATCAAGGAAAAGGAAAAGGCCATCCTTGAGGCTACCTACCGCCGTCAGTTTTTTGCCGCTGGTGCCCATGACCTTCGCCAACCTGCACACGCCCTCCGGTTGCTCATTACAGCAATAGAGCTTGACCTTGAACAAGACGGGGAGAATGTGGGCGACCTGCTCAATGAGGCAAGGGTATCATCAGATCGAATGTCAAAGCTGCTTGACGACTTCCTCGACATCAACCGGTATGAATTTGGAAGCGCCCTATGGCCCCGGGAACCGCACCCGCTCGCCATGATCTTCATCCGCCTCTCAGATCAGTTCACACGGCACGCCAGTGCCAACGACTGCCGGCTTGAGATCGTCATCCCCGTAAGTGTAACGATCGTTACGAACGCAGACATCCTATACCGCACTCTTTCAAATCTTGTATCAAATGCCATTAAATTCTCACGGGGTGGGACAGTTCTTGTAGGGTGCCGTCACCGGGGCAATGAGATTGAGATACAAGTTTTAGACAACGGCATCGGAATTGCCCCTGATAAGCTAGACGCCATATTTGACCCATTTGTTCAGTTGAATAACAAAGCTCGCCAGGGTGAGAAGGGGTCTGGTTTAGGACTTGTAATAGCACGGAAAACGGCGCAAGTTCTGGGAACTGACATCAAGCTAACCTCGACACAGGGCAAGGGGTCGGTATTCTCGCTTCGACTACCTCTTGTGAAATAGAAGGGGCCATCATGGAAGACCTGGACCCACTCTCCGATATCAAGGCGTTCCGAAAGGCAACAGGGCTGTCACAGTTTGACCTTGCCAACTTCCTCGGAGTCAACCAAAAGACGGTCTCCCGATGGGAACGTGGCGTTGATGCCCCGAGCACTGAGGCGCTATCCAGAATGCGGTTGATGATGGGGGGAAGCTCAAACCCGGAATGGATGACCGTATTTTCGGCAATCCAGAACTCACCGGTTGGCCTTGCTCTGGTTGATAACAATGGCCGGGTTTTGATGTCATCAGCGGGCTACCACTGTTCAACACCAATAGCTCCAGATGTCTTGACGGCTATTCCAACGGTCCTGGTGATTGACGATGATCGGGCAATCCTAAAGGCAACCCGGGCGGTAATCGGCCACTGGAACCTGCCTACAATTGGGGCGTCTGACGGCGAAGAGGCCCTTCGCATTACCACCGAGAGGCCCGGACTGGCCATCATCGACTTCTCACTCCCAGGGGAGCTAGACGGTGTTGACACGGCGGTAAGACTGAGGAAGGTCTACCCTGATATGCCTGTCCTCATGATCTCCGGTGAGATCACCCTGGCCCGGAAGCAGAAGATGCAAGATGCTCGCTTTCCGCTACTTCCTAAGCCAGTCGATCCAGCACAACTAAAAGTAACCATCCAGTCTCTTCTTCCGGCGGCACTAGCCTACACCGGTTGACCCGAAGCCCCCTACCCCACGTTCGGTAGCCGTTTTCATCCCAAAGGAAAAGACGACTTGCTGAACCGGACAGAAGACAATCTGGGCAATGCGATCACCGTGGTTTACCATGAACTGGTTGTGGCCCGCATTGTAGAGAATGACCCCAACAACTCCCCGATAATCACTGTCGATGGTCCCAGGCGTGTTCAGGACCGTGATGCCCTTGTTGTGGGCAAGCCCGCTCCTTGGACGAACCTGACCCTCATAACCTTCCGGTATTTCGAGGGTCACACCAGTCGAGATCGTCCGACGTTCTCCCGGTGCGAATGCCAGCCCACCATCAGGAAGGTAAGCCCGAAGGTCGGCACCAGCCGCGCCTAACGTGGCATAGGCCGGGGGTGAAGCACCCTCGGCCAGGGAAATACCGACGATCATACCGGGGCTCCAATCTTCACGGCCAGTTCCTGGTAGTGAGAAAGGTGTGGTGCAATTAACCCGGCAACTTTCTTGGCTTCGGCCCATGAAGCGCACCAGCGATACCGGATATCCATCGGGACACCCTGCCGGTTGATGCGCTCATTGCTCACCTTCTTCTCGGTGATATGACCGCAGCCAAAGAATTCCATCGCCAGCTTGGCAACGCTTTCATAGTAGGTCACGAACGAGACGCTCGGCATCGGGCGCCCCTTCGTTTCGATCAGGCTCACGTAACCGGAGTTGTCCACCACTCCGGCGAAGTAAGCAGCAAGGTTGCGGTCCATTTTGTGCTCCACTGATTTGAGGCTTCGCCATTGCCCATTAGATGGTGTGACTTGCCGTTTGGCTCAACATATAATGCCGTGTTGCAACCGGTTTCATTTTGGCTCACGCAGGCACATCGGGCTTTTGACGTTTCACCCGCTTCGAGGTGTCAGACAGCACCACGGATGGGTCCTCGGCACTGACGAGCTTACACAGCATGTGGTTTTCATCACGCTCAAACGTGATTTCGACGAACGGGATATCGCCGCGCATTGCCTCGAACTCCAGCATCTGCGTGCTGTCGAGGGGACACCACCAACACTCGACACCCCACACTTCGCCGCCCCGGTCCAGGACGATCTTGGGGTTGAGACGGACGCACTCGGCAAACGCCTCATATGCGGCCCGAAGAGCATCGTCGGGATCATTTCCGAGCGCCTTAATTGCATCGTCTGTGCTGCCGGGTGCTAACCACGGCATCGTCTGGTAGCCGGCGAAGGTGCCCTCCCCCAACGACAGACAAACAGTCTCACCCCCCATCTCGACAAAGCCGATGATTGCAAAGACGCGGGTGCCTATTGCCGGCCCCTTGTTCATCTCGATGCTGGCCGTCTCAATGAAGCTACGGATGCCTTCGATGATAAACTCACGGCGCTGTGTCTTCGGCAACTCGGCGAAGGCGGCCTTAATCAGTTCACGCTTACTCATTGTCTGCCCCACTGTTTCCTGGCTTCGGCATCGTGCGGAGCCACTCCTTGTAGATGAACTTGATGATGCACTTGCAGAGATACCGGAGGGCACCATTGTGTGCCCGCTTCAAACGCCACCCGCGCTCCAGGTACTCGGCTTTCTTCCTGTCATAGAGCAGCCGCCACTCACCAGCCGGGTGGTGTCCGTGCTTCACGTCAGTCCAGTTGCTGTCTTTGATGAAGACGCTTCGGCTGAAATAGAAGGCTTGCCGGCGGCGGCGTGGACTGAAGCCGTGGTCGAGGGCGGCGGGTCCGCGTACCCGACGTTGCCTTGTCCCATCAGGCATAACCGCAAGGCCCATACGTGCCCACAGGGCGGCCACTGAGGGGTAGTTCCAAAGGTCGCCACATTCCCCTATCAACCGTGCCATCTCGCACGGGCCGAAGCCTGAGAGCCCTCTGAGGGCATCATAGACGGGAAGCTGTTCGCATAGGGTAGCGAAGCCGTCCCCCTTTGCCCGGATCATGGTGTCGGCCACCGACCAAACGAGGTGGTTGAGGGTTATGAGTTCAGACACCCGGCAAGCTACCACCTTGTCGGCTCCGGTCAGTTTCAGAGGGTCTTTTCCAGAGATCAGGTATTCGATGATGCCGTCAGCCCGGATTGCAATTTCGGCACGCATACAATCCCATGTGAGGTCATTCACTCCTTCAGGATGCTTGTGATAACCGAGGTGGGTGCGGACTATGAACCGTGTCTGCTGCTTTGCCGACTGAGAACGCTTCTGGGCGGACACATAGACCTTATACCCCATTCCGAGACGCTCAACGATCTCAGGGATGCTCAACGCCTTCACCGCTCGCTTCCGGACGGCAACCAGGGGGTTTTGGGTCGCGGCGGTCTTGGTCACACTCTCAGAGGCACGGGCGATACGCTCGGGGTCAACACCGAGGTCGCGGGCCATGACGTGGGCCTTCATGTGCGAGAGCGTCTTGGCAGATATGGCCGTCTCCATAATGGGCGGCTTCGGCTTTCGAGTACCCATGAGGTTTCTCCAGTTGGGGTCGAGCCCGCATTATTATAATCGGCCATTTCGGCACGGCGCTAACACGCTGGATGGCAGACCCGACCCCTACATCATGTGGGGTATTGTCTCCATTTTGCAACTGGTTTCTCTAGAGAAAATTTTCTCTAAATTTTCTCTAAGATGTCAGGAGGGATGGGCTGTTCTGACCCAACACCCTTTTTCCTGAAAATTTTCTCTAAATTTTCTCTAAGATGTCAGGAGGGATGGGCTGTTCTGACCCAACACCCTTTTTCCTGAAAATTTTCTCTAAATTTTCTCTACGATGTCAGGAGGGATGGGCTGTTCTGACCCAACACCCTCT
>Ga0209083_1000192_pt1 | contig 95985 bp, 96 predicted proteins | sample AM7aDNAmetaG_FD_184132 | JGI IMG/M metagenome (GOLD analysis project Ga0209083, IMG submission 184132) | Freshwater microbial communities from Finland to study Microbial Dark Matter (Phase II) - AM7a DNA metaG (SPAdes) (version 3) | ecosystem: Environmental > Aquatic > Freshwater > Lake ...
GGAAAACTAAAAAGACGCGTTTGGATCCGGGAAGGCGACATCGTATTGGTGTCTCCGTGGGATTTTCAAGCTGATACGAGAGGCGACATCTTCTGGCGTTACCGCAAAAACCAGTCTGACTGGCTGCGAAGCCATAACTACCTCAAGATGGAGTAAGGAGGCTGCCACTATCATTTTAAAATGTACTGACTGCGGAAACACTTTCAAGCGGGATGGCCTTAAAGACGGCGAAATAGTTGCTTGCCCAATCTGCGAAGCAGACTACCAAGTCGTCATTAAAGAAGACGGAAAAATCGAAATCATCGAATACGTCTACGAAGGCCCAGATGTAGGCGAACTATAAAAGTTTTTTTAATTAAAAATATATTTTTTTTAAAAAAAAATAATTGATTTAGCTTACTAAATGAACGATCGTGCCTATTGCTTGGCCTGGAACGCCCCGTATAAACCGCACTCTAACCATTCCGTTCTTGCCGTGTGGACCTCTGACTTTTCCAATGAGCATGGTTTTTCCGTTTGTCCAAGTTACTTTCTGTCCAGTAAGCTTGCAGGCTAATCCTTCAGTGTTTACGTTTTCGAATTCAATTAGGCATTCGTTTGATGTTTGTTCTTTGGGTCCAGTACGATAATTAGTTATTCTTCCTTGAACTTTTTGAGTCAAAATACTCACCGTTTAAGCCTCCCATTCTAAGGCGTGCTTACATTTAAAGCTGTGCTATTAAACATCAATCACCAGTTTTTTAATAGGTTAACTGAGGTAGGTGGCTGTTTTTTAATTATCTATTCTAAGTTTGCGGTTTTCTTGAAGGATTATTGCTCGCCTCAAATGTCTCGAGTTGGATACTTGGTTCCCGGATGTTTGTTTTTTGTTTAGTAGTTGTAACCGAAAAGCCCCTATACCACAACAACAACCAGTAGGCACGGCTAAACATTGCATTTTGGCATCTGCGTCCGCTGCACATTGCAGGCTGGTTGTGCAAGCATCCACAAGCAATATCAAAACAGCGTCGCCGCTATCTCAAAACTTTTATTGCCTCTTCAACGATTACGTAAGCAGAGATGATGTAAGATGAAACAGTTCCTAATCACACCCTCGACAGGTAAACGGTTAATCGCCAAAACCCTGGCAAATCACCCAGCCATCGTTAAGGCATTGAAGAATGGCACAGTTGTCATTGTTGCTGGAACCACGAATGGCTACGTCGCCGAAGAAATCCTGAAAACCCACAAAATATCAAATGACTTCTCAAGAAAACACTTCTTTCGCGGCATAACTATGCCTCCAACAAAAACCGTAACTGGCGAAGGAAGATTATCTGACGAGAGCAAATTCCCCGGCGACGTCGTGATAACTAAGGGTGTTTGGCAGAAGGGAAAATCAATCGCTGACGTAGTTGACAGCCTCAAAGAAGGCGACGTCATCTTGAAAGGTGCAAACGCACTGGATTTAAACCGTCGGCAAGCGGCTATTTTAATTGGTCACCCCAAAGCTGGAACCATCGGACTAGCTCTGACAGCAGTTATAGGCCGCCGAGTGAGGCTCATAATTCCAGTGGGACTCGAGAAACGTATAAACGGCGACTTAAACAATCTGGCACAGAAACTTAATGCGCCCGGTGCTAGCGGATACCGTTTGCTGCCCATCCAAAGCGAAGTCTTCACTGAACTGGAAGCGTTGAAAGTCCTGACGGGTGCGGAAGTTGAGTTGATTGCTGCGGGCGGCGTGTGCGGTGCAGAAGGCGCATGCTGGATAGCCGTCACTGGTGAAGAAGAACAAGAGGAGTTGGCCGAGCAAATTATTGCTTCGGTGGCTGATGAACCACCCTTTAGCTCGGATTTTATGTAGCATGAAAGTTTACTCTTGACCATGCATCATCATGCCCATGCCGTGGCCTTTCCTTCTCTCGCCCATGTTCTTCCTCCAGATGTCGGCGCCTTGAGCAGCTAAATCCATCATCATGTCAATGTCTTGCCTAACGAGCTCCATCACGGGCTGGTTTAATTCCATCTCAAAAGTAAACTTTACTTTACCGGCTTTCTCTTCCACCATACAGATTTCACCTCCAAAACACAAAACTACTGAAAATCAAGCGTTACTCTGTTAATAATGGTTAATCGGGGTTTTTAAAGGTGCGTGGCTGTGCCGCTACAACAACATTAACTTTTTACTTGGTGTTCCAATACTGCGCCAACGCTTCAAGGGCGTTTTCGAACAAGTAGTCCTCTGGTATCACGTCAACTTTGATGTCCATTCCTTTAAGGGCTTCAGCGGTCGTAGGTCCGATGGCAACGGTCGTAACTTTAGCCTTTATTATGCCACGAATCTGATCCATGGCTGCTTTTTCCGTTAGCATCTTGAAGATATTTTTTGCGCTTAAGCCGCTGCCGAAAACGATTGCGTCAATCCGTCCCTCCGTCAAGTCCACGTAAAACTTGTCGTTCACTTTCTCGTCCATGGGCAACCCCGACTCGTAAACGTAGATTTCCTCAACGTCAGCCCCCATCGTTTTGAGGGTGGCGGTCAGGGTTGGGGTAGCGTTGCTGGTTCTTGGGATGCGGATTTTTTTGCCTTTAACGTCTTTTTCTTTGAGGACTTCTAGAAGGCCTTCGCTGCTGTATTTTTGGGGCACCAAATCCACCCGAACACGGCACTCCTTTATTGCTTCGGCTGTTTTGGGTCCAACAGCGATGACACATGACTTAGCCAAGCCTTCATAAAGCTGGCGGGTCAGTTTTAGGTCTTCGGCTGCGCTGAAAAGGTACTTGACGCCGTTGGTGCTCATCAAAATAACATAATCAACCTGTCCAGAATAGAGTTCAACTATAAATTTTTTTACGGGTACAGGGTTACTGAGCCCTTTGATTTCTATTGCGGGAATGTAGTAAGGCACTCCGCCTTTTGCCTTGATGAGTGCGCCTGCTTCTTCCGCTTGAACCGCAGGGCGCGTTATAGCTACGGTTTTGCCTTTTAGGATAGGGGTTTTTTGAACCATGCGAGTTTCCTGCCTAAGTTTGCGACTTCGCCGATGACTATAACGGATGGCGGCTTGATTTGCTTCTCTTCTGCCTCTTTAACGACTGTGCCCAACGTAGCGATTAGGGTGCGCTGCTTTGGGTAAGTGCCTGACTCGACCATAGCGACTGGTTTCTGCGGGCTTATGCCGCCTTTGAGCATTTTAGTTACGATACCTTCCAGCGATTCGACACCCATCAAGATGACTATCGTGTCAACGGCATTCGCGATTTTTACCCAGTCAATCACTTTTTCAGCGTCGCCTGCACGGTGCCCCGTTATGATGGCGACTGAAGCTGCATAATCCCTGTGCGTTAACGGTATTCCTGCGTACATTGGAGCCGCAACCGATGAGCTGATTCCAGGCACAACCTCGAATTCTATGCCTTCAGCAACCAGCGCTTCGGCTTCTTCGCCGCCCCTGCCAAAAATGAAGGGGTCGCCGCCTTTGAGCCGCACCACTTTGCCGCCTTCCTTAGCTTTCTCGATGATGAGTTCGGTGATTTTGTCCTGCGGTACCTCGTGGAGTCCTGTGCGTTTTCCCACGAAAATCCGCTCGGCGCTGTCAGGAGCTAAACAGAGAACGTCTGCGCTGACGCCTAAGCGGTCATAGATAACTACGTCAGCTTCCTTTAGCACCTTAACAGCTTTAATCGTGAGCAACTGCGGGTCGCCGGGTCCAGCACCAACAAGGAATACTTTACCATACGCCATATTTTTCTCTCCATTCCTTCTCGAATTCTGCTGCACCCTGCTTGATTAGGTCTTCGCCCACTTTTTTGCCGAGTTCTTCAGCTTGGGCTAAGGTGCCTTTTGCGGATGCACTGATTTTCTTCTGTTCGGTTAATGAGAATATGCAGCCAAAAAGTGATAGATTGTTGCCGTTTGTTTGCCCCACGGCGCCTATTGGCACGCGGCAGCCGCCCTCCAACTTGAGGACTAAGCTGCGTTCAGCTGTTATTTCGGCTCGGCTGGGTTTGTCTTCGATTGACTGCAAAATATCAATGACCTGTGTGTTGCCTTCTTTTGCCACAATCGCAATCGCTCCCTGCCCAGCGGCAGACGGAAATTGGTCAAGTGGGAGGCGTTCGGTGATTTCGTTAGTAATATTCATCCGTTCCAATCCAGCTTCGGCGATTACGATTCCTGCCAATTCGCCTTTGTGCACTTTGCCGATTCTTGTGTCAACGTTTCCCCTGATGGGTTCAACGTCAAGGTCAGGGCGGATAAATTTGATTTCCGCGAGTCGCCTCAGGCTTCCTGTACCCACGACTGCTCCTTTAGGTAATGCGCCGAGGAGAACTTTGTTTTTGGAAATGAACACGTCACATTGCGAATCTCGTTTAGGAATTGCTGCTAAAACGGTGCCAGTCTGCTGCTCAACGATGGGTACGTCTTTTAGGCTGTGCACGGCAAAATCGATTTCGCCTGCCACGACTTCCTGGTCGATTTCCTTCTCAAAAATCCCCTTGCAATCTATGGCGAAGAGGGGTTTGCCGTGTTCTTTGTCGCCTATGGTTTTGATTACTTTGAGTTTGAATTCGACATCGGGGCGTTTCTGCTTGATTTGGTTGAGGGTGCGGTTGGTTTGGGCGAGGGCAAGTTTGCTGCCTCGGGTGCCGACGGTTAGAATCATCTTGGTTTGTGCTCCTTTGATGCTGCCGCGAGGGCTTTGTCGAAAGCGTTTATCGTAAACTCCAAGTCTTCATCCGAGTGGGCGGTGGATACGAAGCAGGTTTCGAATTGGGACGGCGGAATAAACACGCCTTGCTTGAGCAGCTCTTGGAAGTAGGCGGTGAACATTTGCAGGTCGCTGTGTTTGGCGCACCCGTAATCGGTTATTGGCTTGTTCGTGAAGAAGATTTGGTAAAGCGACGCGATGCTGTAGACTTGGGTGTGCAGATTGTGGGCTGCGGACAGGTCGGTTAATGCTTTACTGAGTTCGGCGGCGTTCTTTTCGAGTTTAGGGTAGATTTGGTTCTTCCTTTGGTTAAGAATACTCAGAATTGTAAACCCTGCAGTCGCCGAAACTGGGTTCCCGCTGAAAGTCCCAGCCTGATACACTTTGCCAACTGGCGAAATGTTCATCATTATTTCTTTTTTGCCGCCAAACGCCGCCAACGGGAAACCGCCGCCAAGCACCTTGCCCAATGTTGCCATGTCGGGTTTCACGTTGAAGTATTCCTGAGCGCCACCTAGTGCCAATCGGAAGCCTGTGATGATTTCGTCGAAAATCAAGACCGCTCCGTATTCACTCGTGATTTTTCTCAGATAATTCAGATAATCTTTTTTGGGCAAAATCAAGCCGACGTTTGCCAAAACAGGTTCAACGATGACCGCGGCTATTTCGCTGCCTTCACGCTTAAAAGTAGCCTCTAACGCCTCAACATCGTTGTATGGAAGAACGATGGTGTTTTGGGTGGTTTCCTCAGGAATCCCCAGTGAGTTTGGCGCTGCAAACGTTGTGGCGCCAGACCCTGCCTTCACGAGGACGCTATCGTGTGAGCCGTGGAAGCAGCCCTCGAACTTTATGATTTTCTTTCGTCCCGTGTAGCCTCTTGCCGTGCGAATCGCGTGCATTGTGGCTTCAGTGCCCGAATTCACGAGACGCATCATTTCCATGCAGGGCGAAGATTTCTTGATTAACTCGGCAAACTCTACTTCCCGCTCGGTTGGGGCGCCGTAGAGTGTACCTTTAGATAGCTGGTTTTTGACTGCGTCAAGGATTTCTGCGTTAGCATGCCCCAAAAGCAGTGCGCCATACGCCATGCAGTAATCCACGTAGGCTTTGCCGTCGGCATCGGTCATTTTTGAGCCCTGAGCCGATTCAACGAAGAAGGGGTATGGCGCGTATGCTCGGACGGGGCTGTTTACGCCGCCGGGCAATATTTTTTTGGCTCTCTCAAAGAGCACCTTAGATTTGCTGCTCACGGTTGAGTCAACCAGACTTTGGCGTCTTTAGCGTGGTAAGTGATGATTAGGTCGGCGCCTGCGCGTTTGATGCCTGTTAAGATTTCACGGGTGACGGTTTTTTCGTCTATCCACCCGTTTTGGGCTGCGGCTTTAACCATGCTGTATTCACCGCTAACGTTGTAAGCGACTATGGGCACGTTAAAGTTTGCTTTCGCGAGCGCGATAATGTCGAGGTATGCCAGCGCGGGCTTAACCATGATCATATCTGCGCCCTCGCTAATGTCCAATTCGATTTCGCGCATCGCTTCCTGCTGACTTCCTTGGCTCATCTGGTAACTGCGGCGGTTGCCAAACTTGGGCGTCGATTCCGCTGCTTCCCTGAACGGTCCATAAAACCCAGACGCGTACTTTGCTGAGTAAGCCAGGATTGGAACCTGATCAAACCCTACTTCATCCAACGCTTCGCGGATAGCGCCGACTTGCCCATCCATCATGGCTGAAGGCGCCACAATGTCCACGCCAGCCTCAGCGTAACTAACGGCGACTTTCCCGAGGATTTCGAGGGTTTGGTCGTTTTGGACTTCACTGTCTTCGATTATTCCACAGTGACCGTGACTCATGTACTCGCACAAGCAAACATCGCCGACAACGACGAGTTCTTCACCGAACGCTTTTTTGAGTTCGCGGATAGCTTTCTGCACTACGCCGTCTTTTGCGAATGCGCTTGTGCCCACCTCATCTTTTTTGGCTGGGATGCCAAAGAGCAGTACGCTTTTGACGCCCTGCGCGATTGCCTGTTTGCCCTCATCGACAACCTGCGCAATGGGCAGTCTGCTGTATCCAGGCATGGATGCTATCGGGACGGGTTTTTTGATGCCTTCTTCAACAAACATCGGGTAGATTAGGTTGCTTGGGTGAATTGTCACTTGGTTTAGCATTTCCCTAAGAGCCGCGGTTCTGCGTAGTCTTCTCATTCGTACGGTTGGAAAACTCATTTGTCATTTCTCCCTTTTTCTATGAGTTTCATGGCTAATTCATGAGCCTCTTTCAGGTTGCCCTCTTTGAGAGCCTCTTTGATGTTAACGTTATTAAGTATCTCGTATAACAGTTTGCCTCGGAGTTTTGCGTCAGAAACCTTTTCCTTGAGGATTCCGCGCATGGTGGCTTGGAGTTCTATCTCAAGCAAGTCCTGTGGCGTGACCAGTTTTTCAATGCGTTCCCTGAGCACATGCGCCATCGCCGGACTCTTGCCCCCCGTGGAAACCGCAACCTTAACATCCCCAACTCTAGCGACCGCGGGCAAAATAAAATCGCTCATCACAGGGTTGTCAACATCATAAACCATGCAACCCCACGCTTTAGCCGCCTTCACTAAACTCAAGTTAAGTTTGCTGTCATTGGTTATTGCCAAAAGTACGTCTGGCTTGGGGTTTAAACAGTCAATGAAGGTTGTGCCGTCTTTAATTTCAGTTTTTAACAGAATGACTTTTTTTTCGTCGCTCAGCTTCTTGATTCCTTCAGAAAACCCTTTGCTGATAACCCAGATTGTCGCACCCGAATCCAAGAAACTCTGGGTTTTGCGGTAAGCCTCGGCGCCTCCGCCGACGACAATTACGGTTTTTCCGTTGAGTTTGAAGTCTATGAGCAACTTTTTGGTTTGCCACCTTCACAAGCGTTAGAGCTATAGTTGGTTAGCAAATTCTTGAACTTTTCCATAAACGCGGCATAATCGATTTTTACCTGAGTAGGCGGTAAGGCAATTTTCGTGAGTAAATCTAAATCGATGTATTTTTCGGCGGTGTCGATGGCTTGGGCGCCGAAGTCTTCGTAGCGGATTTCGATTTCAGGAATCATGCCTCTGGCTTCTAAATCCAGCCGCGGAACCATCCCAAGTAACTCGATGCCAGCGTTCTGGAAGGCGGTTTTCATGGTTTGCCGTATTTCATCAGTTATGTAGCTGACGCGGAGTTTGTTGAGGATTACGCCTGTTGCGTTTACTCCGAGGCGTTTTAGGATGTTGACGTAGTTGAGGGTGTTGATTAATGCGCCTTCGATGCCTTCTTTGTCGCAGCCTACAACCACGATTGTGGATGCTCCAAGAGCCGCGGCAACTTCAGCCGTGGACATAGGCCGCTTATAATTATCATTGAGCAACCCCGTGAAAGCACTCATGGCGCCTTCAACGAGCAGAAAATTATATTTTTTAGCTGCCTCCTCGACGGCTTGCTCAAGGGGTGTCCAGCCGCTTTCCCCAATTTTAATCGACGAATAATCTTTGATAGGCTCTTTTATCAGGTACAGTGATGAGACTGCGTCACGTATGTCCCCGCCGACCTTAATGATGCCCACTTTGTATCCTCTCTTTTTTAATGCGCCTGCGATGCCTGTTACAATGAAGGTTTTTCCTGAACCGCTCCCTGTCGCCGTCACCATCAAAAGACGCGGCTCTTTTTTGTTGGCGGTGCCTTGGCGGATGTTGGTTCCAATGCCTACTTCGCCATGGATTTGCTCTAAAAGTTTCGCGTTCGCTTGCCGTATGGCTTTCAGTTCAACCGCATTTATTCCGAGCGATTGGGTGATGCTTTCAAGTATAGTTGGGTTCTTGTCTAAGAGACCGTGAACAAAAATGCCTACTACATTGCCTTGTTTGTTGGCGACGCCTGAAATTAGGTCTTGGGGGTCTTTTTTGTAGTTGACCCGTTTAGCATGGGTAATGATGATGGGTCGTGCGCCTTCGTGGAGGACGATTTTGCCGTAGGTGTGACAGTGGAAACCTGTGACTTCTTTGCCGACTTCTTGGGTGATGAAGCTCTTGTCCACCACTGTGGCTATCACACGGTCAGTGCATACCAGCGGCTTGAACTCCGCATTCAACAAACCCAAGCCTTCGCGAGTTATGGGGATGGTTGATAAGCGTCCGACGTCGGTTTCTTTCGCAAGCACCTGAAAACCCGAACAAATGCCCAGAACAAACTTGCCTGAGTTCGCCATCTTGATTATTTCTTGGGTTACTTTTTCGTTGACACTCTGGGATTCGACGAGGCTGCCGCCTGGAATGATTAGCATGTCTAAAACTTCAGATGCTGGTTTGCCGTCGACTTGTGCGTCGGCGCAGACTAGGTCGGTTGGCAGGTTTCCGAAGTCTTCAAAGCACGGCAACGCTCCTGGAAGATAAACTAAACCGATTCTTTTACGTAATTTCATCCCAAAGAGCCCCGACGGCTATTTACGGTAACCCTTATATTTAAGCCGCATGGTTTATCCAACCATGCATTCCTCGGCTAAGACAGACCACGTCATAAACGTTAGAATAACCCATAAAACAGCCCGAGTGCCGCTGATGGAATCCGTCTCTTTTAAAGATAAAGCACAGGGGCTTGCCGAGATATGCTCCCTGCAGGACGTGGAAGAATGCTTGATTTTGCAAACCTGCAACCGCGTAGAAATCTTTCTGGTCACTGGAGAAACAGTGCATGTGGCTTTTTTAACTAAAGAATACTTGGCGAAAAGAGCGGGTGTAAATTATGAGGAAGCAAAGCAAGCCATAGAAATAGACATGGACAATTACGCTGTTAATCATTTGCTACGAATTACTTCGGGTTTAGAATCGATGGTTATCGGTGAAGACCAGGTTCTAAATCAAGTTTGGGACGCCTTCCTCGAAGCGGAAAACGCCAAAACGATTGGACCAATCCTCAAGCACCTGCTCAATCGGGCAATGACCGTTGGAAGACGCGTCCGCAACGAAACAGGCATAAACAAAGGCGCAGTCTCTATCGGTTCAGCCGCCGTCGAGTTAGCGGTGAAACTGCTTGGCAGTTTGGAGAACAAAAAAATCCTTGTCATGGGTGCCGGCGAAATCGGAACTCTTGTTGCAAAAGCCTTAGCTAGACGCTGCCTTAGTCCCATCTTCATAGCAAACCGAACCTACGACCGTGCGGTAACGTTGGCTGAAGCTCTTTCGGGAAAAGTCGTCAAATTTAACCAATTTGAAGAGGTCCTGGTTGATGCTGATGTCGTTATCTGCTCCACATCGGCGCCGCATTATCTTTTAACCAAAGAGATAGTATCCCGATTGATAGCTCAAAGAGTAAACAAGAACAACCTTGTAATAATCGACATATCAAATCCCCGCAACGTTGAGAAAGCCGTGCAGGAAGTAGCTGGAACAAAACTCTACAACATCGACGACCTGCAGATGATTGCAAATACTAACAAGATGGAACGCGAAAAAAGCATTGAAAAAGCAGAGCAGATACTCGACCAGGAGCTAGTTGTTCTCGACCAGGACATGAAGAGCCTCTCGACGCGTTTAATCATTTCTTCACTACTGTCTAGTGCTGAAGAAGTCAGGCAAAAAGAACTGGCGACCGCCCTTAACATGCTGGGTGACTTGGATGAACGCCAAAAAAAGATTCTGGATGATTTAACTTCTATTTTGCTCAAGCAAACGTTTATTCCTATTGTTGAGAATTTACGTTCAGCCGCCAAGAATGGTGATGAGAAACTCATCGAAACCGCGGTTAAATTGTTCGAGAAAACGGAGAAAAAATAACTTGACAAACCCAGCAGTTCTGGAAAAAGTCGGTTTAATTCTGATTGGACATGGAAGCAAACTGCCTCATAACCGAGAGAACTTAGAGAAGATAGCTGAAATTCTGCGTAGGCAATCCCAGTTCAAAATTGTTGAAATCGCTTTCATGATAAGAGACACCCCCACTATATCTGAGGCAATAGACTCAGTTGCCAAGAAAGGCGTTTCAAAGATTGTGTTAGTTCCAGCTTTCTTAGCGCCAGGTGTTCACACAACACAAGAAATCCCGGAGCTCATAGATGTAAAAGACAAGCAAGCTCAGCTTTCCGCAAGAGGAATTCGAGTGTTCTATGGGGAACCGATTGGTGCAGACGAATGTATCGCAGTCATTCTTGCTGAAAAAGCACTTCAAGCATTGGGAGAAAAAGAGGCAGAACACAAACACGCCTCCTTTAGCGTAAGGGACAAAAAAGACGCAGAAGTCCTCGATGCTTACTCGGTGGTTGAGGCTGGCAGAATTGTTGATACCAGCATGAAACTTATCCGAGAAGCCATCGGCGTTGATTTGGCAAAGTTTCCCAGTGATCAAGTTCCCATTGTCGAGCGCGTAGTTCACACAACTGCTGACCCCGAATTCGCAAAACTCCTCGTAATCAGCGACGACGCAGTCTCCGCGGGAGTAGCAGCAATTAAAGCTGGCGCCAAAATAGTCACCGACGTCAAAATGGTGAAAGCAGGCATCAACGATGCAAGACTCAAAAAATTCGGCAGCAAAATATCCACTTACATGAACGACGAACGAACCATGGAACTCGCAAAATCAGAATCCTTAACCCGCTCAGCAGCCGCAATGCGTTTAGCCATTAAAGACGGCTTAGACGGCGCCATCATACTCATTGGCAACGCCCCAACAGCAGCGTTTGAGCTGGCAGACCAAATCAAGAAAGGAAAAGTTAAACCAGCCCTAATTGTCGCGGTACCCGTGGGTTTTGTGGGTGCAACCGAATCCAAAGAAGTCGTGGCGAAACTTTCAGTTCCATACGTGATTACAAGGGGACGCAAAGGCGGCAGCACAATCGCAGTGGCTGTCTTCAACGCATTGCTTTCCATGGCTGAAGGCAAACGTTACGGTTAACGGTGAATGTTAATGGCGCGGTTTTTAAAATACGGCATAACCACAGGCGCAACCGCGGCAGCAGCAGCCAAAGCCGCCGTAATCGCAGCGCTCAAAGAACCAGTTGACCGAGTAGTCATTCCAACCCCTATCGGTCTGCGTTTTGAGGTTCCAGTGAAATCCAGCAGAAAACTCGGCAAAGACACAGCAGAAGCAATTGTCGTTAAGGACGCGGGAGAAGACATAGACGTCACCGACAAAATGGAGATAACCGCAACCATAAAACTAACAGACGACGGCAAAATCACCATAAAAAGCGGCGTGGGCGTGGGGAAAGTCACCAAACTCGGTTTGCAGGTACCCATCGGCGAAGGCGCAATAAACCCAGTGCCCAAGAGCATGATAACTGAAGCTGTCAAAGAAGTATTGCCTGCGGGAAGGGGCGTTGAAATCACAATCAGCGCGCCTGAAGGAGCAGAAATAGCCAAAAAAACCATGAACGCCAAACTCGGTATAGCAGGCGGCGTATCCATCCTTGGAACCACAGGCGTCGTTAAGCCGCTTTCGTTGGAAGCCTGCCGCCGTTCGCTGGTTCCCCAAATCGACGTTGCAATAGCAAAAGGCTACAAACGAATACTCTTTGTTCCGGGAAATATCGGCGAACGCATCGCCAAGCAACAGTTCAATGTTCCTGAAGATGCGATAGTTCAAACGGGCGACTTTGTGGGTTACATGCTTGACAAAGCCGTTGAGAAAGGCGTTAAAGAAATCATTGTTCTGGGTCACTCGGGCAAACTGGTAAAGCTGGCGGCGAACATCTTTAACACGCACCACAAGGTTGGAGATGCCCGAAACGAAGTTATCGCTTCCTACGCGGGCGCAGTGGGAGCCAACACCAAAACCATTAACGAACTCTTAGCAGCTAACACTTCGGATGAAGCCTCAGAAATCCTGCGGCAAGCCAATCTGTTGGAACCAACCTACGACCGAATATCAACTCGAGTTCACCAGCGGGTAAGCGACCGCGTCGAAAACAAGATAAAGATAAGCGTAGTAATCGTTGCGATGGATGGCAAAGTCCTCGGTATGGACGAAAACGCGAGATGCAGTAAGCCTTGGCTAAACTTAACATAGTTGGCGTTGGACCAGGTTCACCAGACTACGTTACGCCAGCCGCAAGAAAAGCTGTGGCGCAAGCCCAAATTGTCATTGGTGCTCAAAGAAGCTTGGATTTGTTCGCTTCTGAAGTGAACGGGGAAACATTGATTTTAACCGCTAAAAACCTGCATGAAGCCCTCAAATACGCAGCGGAATCTTTGAATAGCGGCAAAAACGTGGCTTTGCTGTCCACGGGCGACCCCGGTTTTTCAGGGCTTCTGCATACTGTTTTAGAAAGCGGATTATTTAACGCTGAAAACATCACTGTCACTCCAGGCGTAAGCTCCATTCAAGCCTGCGCTGCAAAGATAGCCCTAAACTGGGATACCACCTGCCTTTTTACCTTTCATGAAGGCAACGTGACCGCTGAAGACAAAAACCATTTACTCACATGTGTTAAAAATAATAAAAATGTAATGTTGCTTCCTGATTCCCGAGCATTTCCGCCAAAAGAAATCGCTACTTTCTTAATCACCTCTGGAGTCGAAAAGAAAATTCCCGTTTACATCTGCGAGAACCTAACCTTAGAAAACGAGAAAATAACTTCGAGCACATTAGAAAAAATTTCGGCGCAATCTTTTGTGCCTTTATGCGTAATGGTTATCAAACCAAACTCCAAGTAACAAAGTAAAGTTGAATCGACAATGGCAAAAAACTGGGTATACAAGACGCCGGGGATACCCGACGAGTTATTCAACCAGAACGATGCGGTTCCTGGACCAACCAAAGAAGAAATCCGAGTTGTAACTATTTCTAAAGCCCGATTGTGCGAAGGCGCCATAGTTATTGATGTTGGCTGCGGCACGGGTGGGTTAACGGTTGAGGCGGCGCTTCAGGTTGCTCCCAAAGGCAAGGTTTACGCCATAGACGAGGATGAAGCAGCAATCAGATTAACAACCAGTAACGTTGAAAAATTCGGTGTCCAAAACACTGTCTGCATTACCCGCAGCAAAGCCCCTGAAGCATTACTTGGTCTTCCAAACGCTGACGCCTGTTTGATTGGCGGTGGTGGTGTGTCTCTGCGAGCGATAATACAAACTGCCAACTATAAACTAAAACCAAACGGCAGAATAGTGGTAAACGCTATCCTTCTGGAAACCGCAACCATAGCCATAGCTGAACTCAAAACGCTCGGCTTCAAAGACATCGACATCACACATATTTCGGTGGCGAAGGGAAAACAAATAAACAGCGGAACAATGATGATGGCAAGAAACCCAATAACAATTGTCTCAGCGACAAAACCTTAGGTGAACTCATTTGGCTGGAACATTCATAGGCATCGGCGTTGGTCCAGGCGACCCAGAACTAATCACGGTTAAAGCAGTGAAAGCCCTCCAATCAGTGGACATTATATGTGTACCGAAATCCCACGCTAACAAACCCAGCATGGCTCTACGCATGGTTAAACAAATCTTGGCTGAACGCAAAAAACCAGCTGAAATCCTTGAACTTGTTTTCCCCATGACTAAAGACGACCTTAACAACCGAAAATTATGGGTGGAAAACGCAGCTATAGTTGCGGCGAAAGCAAAAAAAGGCGACGTTGCCTTCATCACCCTGGGCGACCCCATGCTCTACAGCACGTTTCTGTACCTCTATGAATGCGTCAAAGAAACCTACCCTGAAATCGAGCTCGAAATCATCCCCGGCGTAACCTCAGTGACCGCCGCAGCAGCAAGCGCAAAACTGCCCTTGGCGGAGAAAGAAGAAGTAGTCACAATTATCCCCTCAGACCTCAACCCAGCACACATCGAAGACGCCGCCAGACACGCAGATAACTTGGTGTTCATGAAGTGCGCATTCCACATTAAAGAGTTCCTTCCAATCCTTTTGAAGGCGGGTTTCACCCAAAACTCAACCATCGCCTTGGTCAAGCGATGTACGTTGTGGGAAGAGAAAGTTCTCGTGGGCAAACTAAGCGATGTACCCAGCTGGGATATAACAGAAGATTACTTTTCAGTGGCGATTGTTAAGAAAAGCCAGGTTCCAATTCACTGGAAACAAAACGGGAATGGTGCCAAACATGAATAAAGTTGTTTTCATAGGTGCAGGTCCAGGCGACCCCGAACTCATCACGTTGAAAGGCAAAAAATGGCTTGAAAAAGCCGACAGCGTCATCTACGCTGGCAGTCTCTTAAACCCAGAATACCTGAAATACTGCAAGAAAGGCGTAGAGCTGCATGACAGCGCCAAAATGAGCCTGCCCGAAGTCCAAAAAATCATGGCTCAAGGTGTCAAAGCCGATAAACTTGTAGTGCGTCTCCATGACGGTGACCCAAGCTTCTACGGTGCTATCCAAGAAGTGATGACTTTCTTAGATAAAGAAGGCATAGAGTACTTCCGTATTCCAGGCGTCAGCTGCCTCTTAGGCGGCGCAGCAGCATTGAACCGTGAATTAACGCTGCCAAACATCTCCCAGACAGTCATCATCACGCGCCCCGAAGGCAGAACACCAGTGCCGGAAGCCGAAAGCATCCGCAAATTAGCTGTTCACCAAGCAACGATGGTTATTTTCCTCGGCACCCCACACATTGCCCGCGTCGTAGAGGACCTCCAGAAAGGCGGCTACCCCAAAGAAACACCCTGCCAAGTGGTTTACAAGGCAACGTGGCCTGAACAAAAAATCGTCAAAGGCACACTTGCAGACATCGTTGCCAAAGTCAAAGCTGAAGGCATAACTGAGACCGCCTTGATTTTCGTCGGCAAAGTCTTCGACCCGCAAGCGTACGATTTATCTAAGCTCTATGACCCCAAATTCACCACGGGGTTCCGCAAAGGCGAATAGGAATGTATGCTAAAGGCATAGCAGTTGTTGCAATTACAAGACAGGGCGTCGATACGGCGCTGAAAATTAAAGACGTTTTAGATGCTGCTGGATTAAATTCGACGGTTTATGCGCCAAAAAAATACAGTCAAAACGGCGTCACGGTGATGGACAAAAAATTCGGGGACTTCATCAAAGACTCCTACAGCAGCGTCGATGCGTTTGTAGGTGTCATGGCAACAGGAATAATTATCCGTTCAGTCGCACCGCTTCTGGAAAGCAAACTCACAGATCCAGCAGTAATCGGTGTTGATGCAACGGGAAAATTCATCATCAGCCTCTTGTCTGGGCATTTCGGCGGCGCAAACGAGTTAGCCAGAACAATCGCAAAAGGCATCGGCGGCACCCCGGTAATCACCACAGCCTCAGACGTTACGGGCAAGATGAGCGTTGACGAAATCGCCAAAAACCTTCATTTAACCATCCAAAACCCAGAAAGCCTCGTTGCAGTGAACTCTGCCATTGTGAACGGCGACCGATTGATCGTTGTACTGGTCGGCGATGTTAAAGTTCCAACAGAGGTAATCGGCTGTTTCGAGATTAAAAAAGCCGAGAACGGTGTGCAAGCACTTGAAATCGTTAACAATTATGACGCGGGGATAATAATAACTCATGAGCCCTTGTCGATTGCTAAATTCGTTAAACCGTTCACGATACTAAGAACTAAGTACATCGTTGTCGGGTTGGGTGCAAGAAAAGACTCAACCACTGAAAGCATAGTTGAAGCGGTGGACGCTTCTTTGGCACGACTCCATATTTCCTTATTGAGCGTTAATCGCTTTGCAACGGTAGATATCAAGCGAAACTCCAAACCCCTAGTGGACGCTGTAGAAAAGTTGGGTGCGCCGCTTGAGTTTTTAAGTGTCGATGCACTTCGTTCTCTAAATCACCCAGATCTTTCCCCTGACTCAGCGATGGTTCAGGAAAAAATCGGTGTTGGAGGAGTATGCGAACGAGCAGCACTACTGATAGCGGGAAAAAACTCAAAACTACTACTCAAAAAAACCAAGCTCAACGGGGTAACAGTGGCAGTAGCCGAGGGCGAATAAGTGTAGTCGGCATCGGCCCAGGCAGCCTTGAACATTTAACGCCTAAGGCTCGAAGTGAAATAGAAGCCGCCGACGTCGTCGTTGGATATGGTACTTATATCAAATTAATTCAATCAATCGTTAAAAAAGGCGCTGAAGTCATTTCTGGCACCATGGGCAAAGAAGTGGAACGCGCCCAAACCTCAGTAGACAAAGCCAAAGAAGGCAAACTCGTCGTGATGGTTAGCAGCGGAGACCCAGGCGTCTACGGCATGGCAGGCGTAGTTTTAGAAGTTGCAGCCAAAGACAAAAACCCCGTGCTCGTTGAGATTGTTCCAGGCGTCACCGCAGCAACCGCCGCATCCGCAATCCTTGGGGCACCATTAGTGAGCGACTTCGCAGTAATCAGCCTCAGTGACCTGTTGACTCCTTGGGAAAAAATTGAGCGAAGACTCGAAGCAGCCGCCTCAGCAGACGTCTCAATTGTTCTCTACAACCCCCAAAGCCAGGGACGAATCGAACCATTGGCGAAAGCTTACGAAATAATGCTCAAGTACATCAATCCTAAAACGCCCGTTGGAATTGTTCGGCAAGCAGGACGAGAAGGTCAAACCGCGATTGTAACTACACTCAAAGATATGCTCAACTGCGACATCGACATGGTCACCACCATAGTCGTGGGCAACTCTGCAACAAAAGTTGTCAACGGAAAAATGGTTACAGCACGAGGATATGACCTTTCAAGTTAAGAAATGCATTTCCTCTTTTTAAAAAACTATTTTTTGGGGTATTCAATAAGATCAAAATATTTCGTTTTTTCCAGTTTCTTAACGAGTTCCATATCGAGTGTTAGTAACTTCATATCTGACTTATCTGCAAGCGAGAGAAAAGCAGCATCATAAACAGCAATGTTATGTTCCAATGCCAAATTCATTGCACCTACAATCACTTCGCCGAAACTATGAACCCCAAACTGATTCATGATGCCCAGAGCCCGCGTGAATGATTTTTGAGCTTCTTTGTTGTTTAGTCTGTTCGGCGTTTTGCATTTGATGGCATTAGCAACTTCGTAATAGCTAAACTCTAGAATGTGGGAGTATTCGTGTTCTGATAATTTTCCCAGCGCCCAATTAGAATGCTCTTCGGGCAGAACCAGAGCCACGATAACCGATGAATCCACCACGATTTCAGTGGCCATGATCGCGATCTTCCCTTATTATGTCTGCTGCAGGGGTGGTATTGCCTGTCTTTTTGTAGAGTTCATTTCTAAAGCGTGTGGCTTCAGCTAGGGCATGCTTTAGTTTTTTCTTTTTCACCATTTGTTCAAGATATGTCCTTACGTCTTCTGCGTAGTCTGGATTGAGCTGTTGGAGTTCTTTTTTTAGTTCTCTTGGAATTCTGATGGCTATTACTTCGCTCATGATAAACATATTTGTTAACAATAGATATAACTTTTGTGTTAACAAAAAGTTAACAGCATGTTTACACTAACTATTTCTTGTTCTCCAACATCTCAAGTATTTCTCTTCTGGCTTCCCCAATCGTAAGCGGATACTGCTTGTCGCCTCGAAGGCTGTCTTCTTTGTTTAGGATTTCAAACAGGTGCGTGATTCTGGGCAGGCGAAGGTCCACGCTGCGCAAAAGTTCGGCTTGACTAAAGATTTCCTGAGGCGGCCCCTGCATCAGGATTTGCCCTTTGTTTAGAATGCAGATTTCATCGGCGAACAATGGCACTAAATCCACGTCATGCGTCGCTATAATCAATGTTAAGCCCAGCTCTTTGTTTAGCTGCATGAGCAGTTTCAGGACTTTGCTGGATGTTTTCGGGTCAAGGTTCGACATGGGCTCGTCAAGTATTATGATTTCGGGTTTCATCGCCAAAACCCCCGCTATGGAAGCGCGCCTTTTCTGTCCCCCGCTGAGGTTCGACGGCGACTTGTTCTCCAAGCCTTTGAGGTCAGTGACTTCTATCGCCCAGTTTACGCGTTGCGCAATCTCCGCTTTGGAAAGTTTGAGGTTGGTTGGTCCGAAGGCGATGTCGAGGGCGACGGATCGGGCGAAGAGTTGGTCGTCGGGATCCTGAAAGACTAAGCCGACTTTTTGGCGGATTTCATCAAGGTTCTGTTTAGTTACTTCTTGTCCGAGTACGTTGACTTTTCCGCTCGTCGGCATCAATAAACCGTTGAAGTGGTGTAGCAGGGTGGATTTGCCGGCGCCGTTGGGTCCGAGGATTGCGATGTTTTTTCCTTTTTCCACGTTGAAGTTGATGTTTCCGATGGCTTTAGTGCCGTCTGGGTAGGTGTGTGAGAGGTTGATTGTTTCGATTGCTTTCATCCTTTTTTCTCCTTTAAATTATTCCAAGGTCCGCCAACAACAGCGCAACCACCGCTAAAACCACAATCACGCCGATGGCTATGTCTTTTTTCGCCATTTTCTTTGTGCTGTAGCTAAAGAGGCTGCTTGTGCCTGTGTAGCCGCGGGAAACCATAGCGTCACCGACTTTTAAGGCTCGGTCAAACGATTTCACCAGCAACATACCGCCGACGGTGCCGTAATTGCCGAGTTTGCGGACCACGCTGACGGATTTGGTGTAGCCGCATCGAGATTCCTGTGCCTTGTAGATTCGGGCTTTTTCCTCAGAAACCACTGAGATGTACCTGTACATCAGCATCATCGTGTCCAAGATGACCGAGGGTACGCGGAACCACGATAGTGAATCCATCAGGGTTTCCATGGGCGTTATGGTTATGAGCAGGTTGAGGATTGATGCGGCGGCTAAGACCCTGGCGAAGATGAGGATGGCGAAGGCGATACCTTGCGAGTAGATATGCCAGCCTAAGTACGGGATTGTCGCCACAACAGTTGTGCCCGTGAACAGTTGCACGACTGCCACGACTAAAGCGATGGAGAGCGGGTACAGAAGCCTCTTAAAGTAGCTTTTCAACGATGCCCGAGCGAAAATGACCAGAACCACGCAAACGATAATCGGGATAACTGCAAATTCTGAATGGGTTAGTGCCACGGCTCCGAAAACCGCGACGATGGCGCAGATAAATTTAATTCGTGCATCAAACCGATGCAGCACAGAACCAGTTTTGGGTTCTTCGGCAAGAGACGATTTGCCTTCTTCAACTTCTGCCTGCATTTGAGCACTTTTCCCACGTTTGTTCATCTGCCACAGTTTCAGGTTTCTGCCGATTATTAGGAAACTGAAGAACGCCAGCGTCATGAGAATGCCGTTTACGGGGTCGCCCTGCAGCCACTCAAACAGTCTGCTTTTCCTCCTTGCGCTTCGACAGTTGCCCAAATACTGACGGTAGAAGGTAACCTACAACCAATCCGCCTGCAGCTCCCCCAATCGTGAACACAACATACTCGTCAACCATGGTATAGTGAGTGAGGAAACTGAATCCTCCGCTGGCAACCGAAGAGTCTGTGCCGCCCATTTTGCCCCCGAAAACGTTCACGCCAACATAGGTGCTGACGAGCATTATAGCGACCATTAAAGTCATGGTTATGAGAACGTATTTGGTGAATCTATCAATTCTGTGGCGTTTAGGGTTTGAGAGTTTGGGTTCTGAAGGTTTTGATGAAACTGTAGGTGCACCAGCAATCGCGGGGATGCCTCTCCACCATGTGAGAATTTCAGGACGATGAACTTGGATGTATTGGACGGCGGCTGCTGTGAATGCAAACTCCAAAATCGCCAAGGGAATCTGAGTGGGCAAGTAGCCGAGCATGTAGATTTCCCAGTGCTGACCGATTGAGGTGGGGTTAAGTGAAACGGCAAGCTGCAGTGCGGTGCATGCGTAAGTTGATAAGTCGCCGACGAATCCAGCGACGCCTGCTGCAAGCCACACTGATGCTCCCAACTTTTTGAGAAGCATGTAGATGCTGATTCCTACGAAGCCGCCGACGACTCCAAGAGAGATGAGGTTGGCTCCAAGAGATGTTATGCCGCCGTGTCCAAGGAATGCTTGGAAGAAGAGCACTATACTGGTTATGGCTGCGGTTGCGAGGGGTCCGATGATTATGGCGGCTAAGGCTGTGCCGTTTGGGTGGGAGCTTGTTCCTGCGAAGGCTACTGGGATGTGCCAGACGGATATTACGAAGACGGCTGCACCCATGAGGGCTAGTATGGACATGTATGCTGGGTTTGCTTTTCGGGTTTGAGCTATTTTTCTTGCGCCGATGGCTACGAAGAACAGGGCAACTATGTACCATGCGATGCTCCATTGCCATGTTAAGATCCCGTCGGCTATGTGCATGTTTTTTTTCCCGTTCCAGTGCTGTTTATCCATCCGAATACTTATTAACTTTCGTTTAACTAAAGTTAATGTCAGGTTGAATAACTCTTGCCCAAACAAACCCAACCCATCCTACTACGCGACAAAGGAGAATTCACCAAATTCCAAATCCTCCTCGAAATAATGCGCAACCAACCCCACATCAAACAAAAAGACATCAGCGACAAACTCGGCATAACCATCCAAGCCATCTCCAAATACTTCAAAAAACTCACCAAAGAAGGACTTCTAGAAGCTGGCTCAGAAAGAGCCGACTACCGCTTAACCCCCAAAGCCGTGACTAAACTGCGGGAAGATGTACGCGCCCTCGAAAACTACGTCACCGAAGTGAAGCATAACCTGAAAATTGAGCATGCGTGGCCAGCCATAGCTACCCAGCACATCAAGGCGGGGCAGGAAATTGGTTTGATAATGAAAGAAGGCGTCATGTACACTGTGCCCCCAGACAGTGCATTGACAGAAGCCACAGGCAAAGCACTTGTGGATGCACAACCAGGAGAAGACTTAGGGTTAACAGAACTCCATGGCAAAGTCAAGGTTAAACAGGGAAAAATCTTAATCGTTAAACTTCCCAGCATTCGCAAAGGCGGCTCACGCGCAGCTGACATAGCCAAAGTCAAAGCGTTCTATGATGAATTCAAGCCTGATCGAGTTGGCGTGATGGGTGCAGTTGGAAGGGCAGTTCTCAACAAGCTGGAGCTTAAAGCAGACATAGAATTCGGAATCGGCAGGTCAGCCGCAATCGCTGCATCGCGTGGCTTAAACGTTTTCGTGCTTGTCGTGGGCAGGATGGTTAACCGCATGATACAGGAAATCGACCAGATCAACATGAAAACCGGCGGCAGCATAATCTACGAGGTCAAAGATGCCCAAATTACTTAACGTTTACTACCTGCATTTTTGCGATGTGGTACAAAGCGTCTTCTTTTACTTTACTTTAGTGTTAAATTAAAAAAAGAAAATGGGTTGGTTGGATAGCCAACAATTCGCGGTTATTTAACTTGTTGCAAATTCCGAAGCAGGAAGAGTTGGATTGACAGCTATGCAGTAGATGAGGGTCGATGCATCGTAAGTGTAGGTTTGATCAACGCCATTCCACATGACCAGTGCATTGGAATAGTTGTACCATTTTAGACCGAATGTTTCCCAGTCTGTGTTGTAAACGCTTGCTGTCCATGTTACGCCATTGTCAGTGCTGAGCCACGATTTTTGTTGAGATACATCGAGAATATAGCTGTAGTTGCCGCTTGAACCTCCGGGTATATCGACTCTTAGCACAAGTGTTGTAGTGTTCACGTTCTTGGCTGTGAAATCGTAAGTAACATTGGCACCGTTGGTAGTTTCGTTAACGACGAATTGTAAAGTTGATGCATTAACAACTGATGCTGGAGCTGGAGTGGGTGTTGGTGATGTATTGTTTGATGATCCGCCATTGTTTGTGCTGAGTACGTATGCTGCTGCGCCGGCAATGATGATGACGACGACTAAAACCGCAACGATAATATACATTGTCTTTTTGTTCAATTTAAGTCACCGAATTTCTGACTTTCTCTTTAGGCATAAACTTCTTATAAGCTTTTCCAAGCGCTAATATGGCTCATAGCAAATTATGTTTATTTTACTGTTTCAGATGTGACTCTCTATACACAACGATGGAAGTCGTTGTAGCAGAATTGTCTATTTTCAAAACAGTGTATCCTGTTTTAAAATAATTGCAAACATTAATATGCGCGCCTGAGTTTTCAGCGTTCGATAGAGATTTTACTTACGCCCGCCTCTTTTTCAAGAGTGACAACGTGGTCAGCTTTTGCCGCGAACGCCTCGCTATGCGTTACCGCGATGATCTGTTCGATAGCTTTGAATCGGCTGATGGCTTCCGCCAACCGCTCTATGCTGCCGTCTTCGCTTCCCAAGTTCTCTGTGGGTTCATCGAGCATCAGCATACCCAAGCCGTGACCCGTCCTTGACTGCATAATCAACTGTCCCAAGCCCAGACGGTAGGCAAACGCCAAAAGCGTCCGTTCCCCACCCGAGAGGTTACCTACTTCGCGGTCTACTCCCGTATCGCTTTTCACATACGGAGTATAAGTTTCATCTATAACCACGTTCAACGTTGGTGTTTCTCCGCCCACCAAGCCATCGAGGACTTGCTGAACAAAGTTGCGCAGAACCTTAACAAACTCGCTTCTAAGTTTAGGCTGAATGCTGCGGTAAGCATCTCGGATAGCGCCCAGAACTTCGACGGTTCTGCGGATTTTTTCCATGCGCGCCAGTTTTTCTTGTGCAAGGTTAATGCGTTCTTTAGTGTCGTCTAAACGGTAGCCAAGGTCTTTTTTGCGGTTCTCCTTAGTGCGTAAATCGGATTCCACAACGTAATACTGCTTAAACGTCTGCTCCCGATGCATTCGGGCTGCTTCAACGTCTGAGAGGTTAAATTTGCCGATCTCAACCTGCACTTCCTCCAACTGCAACCGCAAGTCGCCATCCAGCTTCTGTTTCTCCTCAGATTCACTTGAAAAGCTGGTGAGGTTGATTTCTTCTTCAGTTATTCTTGCTTTCAAATCGGCGCTGCGGGTAACACAGGTTTGTAAATTAGAATAAGCTTCTGAGGCAATTGCCTTGGTTTTTTGGAGATTAGCAACTTCTATTCGAAGTTGGTTAACTGTTTTTTCCCGTTCAGTGTTCTCCTGCTTTATCCTTTCAAGTAGACTGGTTTTATATTCACCCGTTAAAGGCTGAATACACAGCGGGCACTTGCTTTCTTCAGCGAGCGACCCTGCTCTTTTCTGGTCAGTCTGCATGCTGCGCATAGTGGCTTCTTGTTCGGCTTTCAAACTGCTGATTCTATCGTCAAAACCCGCTAAACAGGAACCCAACTGCTCCACGGACTGATTAGAGGGAAGTCCCACTTGCTCAAGCTTACCCAGGCAAGCTTTCGTCTGAGAATCCAGCGAGGTTTGCCGTTGACGCAGGTTATCAACGATGCTTTTTTTGCCTTCAATACGTTGGTTAAGAGAAGCCACAGTTGCTGTCATGTTGGTTATGTTGGCGTTTAACCGTGCTTCTTTGCGTTTGAGTTCTTCCACGGCGAGTTTTTTCTCTTCCAACTGTTTGAGTTTCGTGTTTGCTTCATCCAACGCTCTTTTTGCGACTGCGAGCTTCTGGGCTGAATTCTCCAAATCCAACTCTATTAGCGTGAATTCTTCGCTTGCCCTGTTGTATTCGTTGCTGAGTTTTTCTAAGCCGTTAACATCGGGGTCTTTCTGGAAAAAAGACAGCTCATTCTCGTAGTCCCGTTTGTACTGGGCAATGCTGTTCCAAGCCACCTCATAATCAGACAATCCGAACAATTCGTCTAGGCGTGTTTGCCTATCGCGTGGTTTAGCATCCAGCAGTTCCTTGAGGTGTTCTTGCCTAAACCAGACGATTTCGCTATAGAGGTCCTTGTCCAAGCCCGTTATGGCTTTTAGCTGTTCGGCGATAGCATCAATTTTCATGCTGGCAACGAGTGTTTCATCTTCGTAGAGTTTGAGTTGTTCAATGTCTTGGTTGATGCTCTTGCCCTTACGTTTTAATCCTCTTGTAAGCTTGTAGGTTCTGCCGTTATGGGTAAATTGAATCGTGACTTTTCCTGTGTCTGCGCCTTCCCGAAGCAGATACTCGAAGCTTCTGCCAACTGAACCGCCGAACAGGGCAAAATCAACCGCGTACATGACGCTGGATTTACCGCAGCCCACGCCGCCAACTAAACAGTTGAACCCATGAGTAAAGGGCACAGTGGATTTGGTGTGGCTACGGATGTTTTCAAGCTGGACGATTTCTATTTTCATTTTACCAGCTCCTCGATTGATTGCTTAACTTTCTCATCTTGCTTTCGAGTTAAGGGTTCGATTAGGCTGAGTGCGTCTTTGGCGATTCTTTCAGCGTCTTCTTTGCCATAGCGGTCTGAGAAGATTTGCACAAAATATTCGAAGGCTTTGGTTTTAAGGTCTTTGAATCCGCCTTCAAAGATGGAGCGCACGATTTCGTCTGAAACCGCAGTTTCCTTAAGCAGCACAACAGGGTGGACGAGCAGGGCTTTTGGAGCCGCATTCCTGATTCTTGCCACGTCGATTTCTGTTCGGTTGGCTTCTGTTGGCAGTGTTCCCTTCAAAACTGGAATAATCACCGCGCCCTCTTGCTCGGCATCCTTCACCATTTGAGCGGCTAACTCTGTGATTTTGGCTGATTGCATGCCAGAAAAATCTTGCTCATCGAGAATAACGAATTTGCGCGGCGAAGACAATTCTATCAGTTCTGGCTGAACTTCTCCTTTCTCGTTCACCTTGACATGGTAGAATCCTTTGGAGTACTTTGCTTCACCGTAACTAACCGTTTCTGTGCAGCCACTGTAGGCTAAGATGCCGTCTTTAAACTTGCCAAGGTACCGTTGATGCACATGCCCCGCAGCGTAATAGCAAAAGCCTCCTGGCAACTCGTCAGGCAAGATTTCCGCTTCAAAAGGCCCCTTGACAGCGGGCAAATCCAATGCGCCGTGGAAAACAAAGATGTTGGCGATGCCCGTTTTTGGTGTCGGCTGGTTTTCCTCCATGAATTTGGGCAGTGCCTCCTGGGTTTTATGGCGGTTGTGGTAGGTTGGGATGCCGTAGACGTAGCAACAGTCAGGTTTACTCCAGCATGCGCCCTGATGTCTTGGCAGGTGAATGATTAATCCAGCGCTGTCGAGCGGATAGAGGATTGTGCTCGTGATGGTGTTGGGAGCGGAGTCGTGTGAGCCGTCCACAGTTAAGACTGGGATGCCTGCGTCTTTTAGGCGTTTGAAGCTGCGGATCGTGTTCTCCAACGTGTGGTTGGATGGTCTTGCTTGATGGAAAAGGTCGCCTGCGATAATCATGAAGTCAGGTTTCAACTCGATTGTTCTATCCACGAGTTCTTTGAATGCGTCGTCGAAGTCTTGCCTTCTAGCTTCTAAACCATACTGCGAATAACCCAGATGCAGGTCTGCAGCGTGGACAAAGCTAAACGGCTTCAAGTGACAAGCTCCCTATTTTCCCCTTTGTTCTGTTGATAGTTGTTTACTTGTTTTAAAGAGTTTATGCATTTTTGGGGTGATTTTGTTTTTAGAGTGAAGTGCTGATTTTTGTTTAGCATGCTAATGATTGCTGAAATTGCCAATACGACCTACCCCTCTTAAGGTTTCTGCAGATAATCTCTATTTCCAAACCAAAAATGGTAAAGCAACAGCAGAGCCAACGTTTTAAATAAGTAAAGAAACCTTGACTAATTTCAGTCAAGACAATTGTACGAGAAGTCTTTTATTGAAGCCGCTTCTGAGAGGTAAGTATGAGTAACTTGAGTAAACTTTTGGCTCTGGTTCTTGTTTTTGCATTCTTAACATCTTCGATGTCTGCGACCGTCAAAGCTACATCCTCTGGCGGCTGGTCAATGTTCCGTTCAGACCCAGCTCATAGCGGCATAGGAACTGAGAATTCCACAGCTAATTCACTACTTACTCCAACACAGCTTTGGAAAACAAATATTACTTTTCCATCAATATCTTTGCCATCCCAGTGGCCTCAAACGATAATTCCTAGTAAACAAAGGGTTCTAACAGAACCATCTGTGGTTGATGGGATTGTATATGTAGGGGCAAATTCCAGAGCCGATTATTGGCAATATGATTTGGGATTTTGGATTGATGTTTACGCTCTTAATGCTACCAATGGAGCGGTAATTTGGGATTACAGAGATAATACATGTCATACTGTAACTCCACCTGCCGTAGTCAATGGAACAGTTTATTTTGCAACAGAGCACTATACCTGTGCTTTAAGAGCATCGGATGGTTACTTACTTTGGAACTTTTCTGCTGGAACGTTTGTTTCCTATCCAACAGTGGTTCAAAATATCCTTTTTATTGGTAGCGGAGAAGGAAGTGAAGGCACATTACTAGCCCTCAATGCGACCAGTGGACAAAGCATCTGGAACTTCACCAATATTGTGAATAGCAGGAGCTTCTCTACTCCTGCCGTAACTAATGGATTGGTGTACGTTGGTTCATTCGATGAAAACATGTATGCCCTAAATATGTTTACAGGCCAAAAAATCTGGAGTTACCCTGCTGGAGATTTCCACCCTGCACCAGCTGTTGCTAATAAGATAGTTTACGGAATTACGTCTGAAGCTAACATTTATGCACTTGATGCAACGCAAGGTACTAAGATTTGGAACTATTCCATCTACGATGGTGGGGACACCGCCCAGCAACCGTATTTCGCAATATCAAACGGTGTCTTGTACGCAAGAAATGGGTTGAATAAGCTTTATGCGCTTAATGCTGTAAGTGGCAATAAGATTTGGATCAGGACTTTTGAGTCCAGCCTTTATCAGGGCATTTCTGCACCTACAGTTGTCAATAGCGTTGTTTATTTAGGGTCAGATACAGGGATTTATGCATTAAATGCGAATAACGGTGAGAACGTTTGGAATTATTCAACTGATTCTAGTTTTGGAGCGCCAGTTGTCTTTAATAGTGTTTTGTACGGCACTTCAAACGAACAAGTTTATGCTATACAAATTCCTTCATCGACACTTGAACCCAACCGTGAAAGTATGCTAATAGAAAATTCGTCTATTGTCTTGGCAGTTACATTCTTGATTGTAATTGCGGTAATTTCTTTACTTCTTTATAGAAGGCATCGAAAGCCAGCGATGAAGCATACAATATTAACTGAGACCGCACTTAGCGAGAAAAGCACAAGTAATAGAACATTCGCATGAATTTGCTCTGTTAGTTGCTTTGTCAGTTTGGGTTTGGAGCTAGAATCTCTATTAAGATTCAAATATGCCGAGTGAAACATTAAACGTCGGTTTTGATCTGTTGCATTTCTTTTATTGAAATTGTGACCTTGCACTTTTTTAGCAAATCTGCGTCTGGCGTGACTAATCTGAGGTTTTCCTTTTCAGCTATGTACGCGTAGGACGCATCGTAGAAAGTAAGGTTTCTATCTATTGCGAGAGCAAGAACGTTATCTATCAAGTCGAATTCAAGTTTTGTTAAAGGCTGCATCGCTTTTGAGAAAGTTGTCGCCGCCAAATGTGGGTTTTTCATCCTGCCTTGTTTACTCTCTTTCCATAGCACGTTTCCAATCTCATATTCTGTTAGAGAGCTTATTGCGCACTCCTCGGCGTTAAGGGGGATACCTGAAAGTAGAATTGGATATAGCGCGGACGCGTCGATTAGATACTTACATTTCGTCCCTTGTCGCTCTGACATCTACTGCCCACTCTTCGGGTGTTACGTCCATTGCTTCGCGAAGGTCTTTGGCTATCTGCTGTGCTTTTGCCTTTTTTTCGGCGACAAGTTGTCCGAGGAGGTTTTCCACTTCCGCTTTTATGTCAACGCCTAATTTTTCTGCTTCGTGTTTGAGGTTTTTTTTGACTCTTATCGATAAGACTTCAGTCGTCACCGTTCTTGCCTCATATGGGTATACAAATAAAATATGTTGTATACAGAGATATAAGATTACCGTGAACGTTCCTATAAAACTGTAAGGGAATTTTTGTGGATATTTTGGCGTAAAAATATAAGATACCCCTGACATTTTAGTGAGAAAGGCGCCAAACAAACATGAAATGTGAAGCATGCCAGCAAGAAACTCTTCTCCCGTTCCGTTGTCCACACTGCGGAGGACAATTCTGCGGCGCACACCGTCTACCTGAAAACCACGCATGCCCAAAAATCGACCAAGCACGGGCACAGCGGCAGGAACAAGTCATGCAGACACAAGGATACGGCTCATACAACTACAGTTACGTTTTCGGTCAAGAACAATTCAAACGTAAAAACCATATTTCCACAAGCCCCAAAGAACTCAAGCACATCGGCGTTGCGGCGGCGCTTGTACTCGGCATCGGTTTCTCAATCGGAATATTCGCAATGTTGCTTCCTGACTATTTTGGGTTTAGTTTCGAGTGGACTTGGGCAATTATGGCTGTTTTCGGAGTCATTATGATACTCTCGTTTTTAACTCATGAAATAGCCCATAAAATCACTGCTCAACGGAAAGGTTTGTGGGCTGAATTTCGCTTAACAACATTTGGTGCACTTCTAACTTTTGCCTCGATATTTTTGCCCTTCCGCATGATTGCTCCAGGCGCAATGATGATTGGCGGCACCCTGCAGAAAAAAGAGGACATCGTAACAATATCCATAGCTGGGCCTCTAACTAACATGGCGTTTTCAGCCATTTTTCTCGGTTTAGCTTTCATGCTGCCCATACCCTTAGATTGGGCTTTGATGCTGCTCTTCGCCGCATACATCAATGCATTCATGGGCGTCTTCAACTTAATACCAATCGGCGTTTTGGATGGCCTCAAAATATTCAATGTAAACAAGAAGGTTTGGGCAGCTGCATTTGTGCCCGCTGCAGCTTTAGCGGTAGTTACTTATCTACTCTTCAGCTAAAAAAGTGGTTATGAAAGTAAGGTTGATTGCTTAATGAAGCATCGGCATAATGCTTAATCGACGGTTTTAAGGAAATATAGCTTCAGAGAAACAGCTAAAGAGAGTTGAAAATTAAAAGATTTAAAGAAAAAGTTTAGATAAGCTCGATTGTGACGTGGACTTCTTCTGGAACTCGTATGCGCATGATCCTTCGCATGACGCGTTCTTCAGAGTCGATGTCGATTAATCGTTTGTGAATGCGCATTTCCCATCGGTCCCATGTTGCAGTGCCTTCGCCTGATGGACCTTTAAGAACTGGAACGCGCAGGCGTTTTGTCGGAAGCGGTACTGGACCGTTCATTTTCACGCCTGTTTTTGAGGCTATGCTTTTCAGTTCTCCGCATACCTCTTCTAATTTACTGTAATCTGTACTTGTGAGCCTGATTCGTGCTTTTCTGACCATGCTTTGATGTCAAATCCCGTTTGTTGCAAACCATAGACACAATAGCCAAATATAAAAGCCTATCGACCAACAAAAACAAAGGCAACACCCAAAATCAAACGTTGCTTTAACAAAAACAGGCTCCCAAAACCAAGCCTAAAACCAAAAACTGTTAGTGCCCCGTTGAATCTTCGATTTTTTTCTTGATTGCTTCATGTTGTTGGGGCGTAAACAATTCTTCTTCGCAGTCTGGACACTTGAGGGCTTTTACATTGTGCAGTATAACCCCTTCAACTTCCATGTCGAACTCGACTTCAACGTATTCAACGCAGCAGACAGGACAAAGCAAAGCACCCGCCTTACTGATGCCTGATTTATTGGGTGAATTTTTTTCCAAGCTCTTCTGCCCAAACCTCAACCTTAGCTAAATCCGTGTTATCCACCATGGTTTTCCCAAAATATCTTATGCGTCCGCCGAAGGCTTCTGCACTTACGACGTTAACCTTGGGGTATTTGGCTAAGGTTTTTTCGACAAATCTGCTTTTTGCGTTTTCGTAGCTTCCCGGTGTACCCGCCCATGTTGAGGAAACGTAAAAGGCCACTTTTTTGCCGCTTAAATCGTTCTCAAGAAACTTTAGTGTTTTGCCGTACACTCTGCCGCCTCGAACGCCGCCGCCGACAATTATGTTCTGGTACTGTACCAAGTCAAGCGGTTTCTGTTCTTTGAGGTCAACTAAATCAACCTCTAACCTGAATTTGGAGCGCAGAGTTTCTGATATTTTCCTCGCCGATTCCTCGGTGGCTCCCTGTTTGCTTACGTAAGCGATAAGCGTTTTGCTTGCGCTCATTCTTTTCCAGAAGACCCTTCAGCAGATGCTACTTTTGTGCCGCAATTGTTGCAGAAAACTGCACCGGAAACATTCTTGGCTCCGCAGCTTGAACAAACCACGGGTCCTTGAGCGTTAGATGGGGTGGATTTTTTTTGCTGCATTTCTTCGCTGACTTTCTTAAATGCAGATTGGGTTTCTTTTGCCGCTATGGTGAAGGCTTTTTCGAGTTCCATTCCGACCTGGTAGAAAGCATCCCGTAACTCGTCAGATGGATACGTTGCTTTTGCAGTTTTGCCTGCTTGAGTTTTTGTTCCACATTTAAAACAGAAATAGGCTTCATCGTCTATTTTTGTGCCACAGTTTGAGCAGTAACCCATTTTTTTCACCAGTTAGTATGCATGTGGTAAGCTGAGAATTTAAGGTTTTATAAATCAATTCCTAAAGTGATTTAACAGCTATTTTGTTTTGTTTTTCCCCAAAATCAACAGCATGGATTCCATCCAGTTGTCATGGATTTCTTTGCTGTTAAAGCCCAAGATGAGTTTCGCCATGGTTCCCATGTAGAGTGAAGTGAACAGTTCGGCGAGGGCGCGAGCGTTAACGTCGGTTCTCATGGTGCCCTGTTTCATTTTGTCTTCCAGAAACGATTGGACCGTGTCTATGTCTCTTTGGAAATCTTCCATGATGATTTTTTTGGTTGTTGGTTCATGAGCGGCTAACGCGATGATTTCAAAGTTGGTGTGCATGTTGCCCCCGTATTTTTCTGTCATCTGGACGTAGACTTCTTCGAGTGCAGGGGTTAAGTCGTGGCTTTTGCAGGCCGTGTTTATTATGTCTCGGAGGGTTTGGTGGTTTTGCAGTGAGAGTTCTTTTAGGAGGTCTTCTTTGCTTTTGAAGTATGAGTAGAGGGCGCCTTTGCTTACGCCTATTTCTTTGGCGATGTCGTCCATGGTGGTGTCGTGGTAGCCTTTTTCGGCAAAGACTTTTCTTGCGGCTTGGATGATTTTGGTTTTTGCTGCTTCTTTGTATTCGGGGATTACTTTTGGCATTGTTTGACCGTGAGTAGGATATTGGTTGTTTTGCTTTAAAACTGTTGCTATTAGCGACGATAAGTATATTAACCGACTGTTAGCCGCTATTTTAGACTAAGAAGCGAATAACCATGAAATCAAACAGCACCCCAAACATCAAGGACTCAAAGGGTACCTTAGGCTCCTCGAATTACGCCCTCAAAGTCCTCTTAACCGTAACCGCAGTCTCACTACTGCTCAACTACGTCGAAACCATGGTCATCCCGGGCATACCAGCCATACAAGCTGACCTGGGAGCATCAAAAACTCTCGCGTCATGGATAACCTCTTCTTTCCTAATCGTTGGAGCCGCCGTTGCCCCAGTATTCGGAAAACTCGGCGACATCTACGGCAAAAAGAAAATCTTCCTCAGCGTATTGCTCTTCTACATTGCAGGTGTTGGTTTAGCGGGTTTTGCCACCAACATTTACTTGCTGATTGCTTCAAGAGCCATCCAGGGCATCGGTTTCGCCATCGTTCCCTTGGGTTTAGCCATAGTAACCGACATTTTCCCAAGAGAAAAAGTTGCCACAGCACAGGGCATAATCAGCGGAACCTTCGCTATTGGCGCCGCCGCCGGATTGGTTTTGGGCGCATACATCGTTGAAGACCTCAGTTGGCAATGGGCTTTCCACAGCGCCTTCATACTCAGCATCATCCTGTTCTTTATTGCGGCGATAATGCTCAAGAAAGATGTACCCGGCGCAAAAAACAAAGTTGACTATACCGGTGCAACCATGCTGATGTCAGGCATCATACTCATCCTGTTGTACCTCACAGAAGCGCCAAACCTCGGATGGTTATCACTTGAAACCATAGCCTTCCTCATACCTGGCCTTGTCTTAACCATAGGGTTCTTCTTGTTCGAGAAAAAACGCGTCAACCCGCTAATACAGCTTAAACTCTTGGAAATCAGAAACGTCTTAGTCGCGAACCTCGTTGGCATAATCTCCAGCCTCGCCATGTTCCTGCTGTTCTTCGCAGTCGTTTACTACGCACAGCAACCTGCACCCTACGGATTGGGCTTAGACACTATACACACAGGCTTAACTTTGGCGCCGGCAACGCTTGTCATGCTCATCGTGGGTCCAATCATGGGCAGGCTTGTGACAAAAATCGGGCCAAAACCCATACTCATATTGGGCGCATTGATTAGCATCGTGGGTTTATCGCTGTTCATATTCAACAGAGGCACCACATTCGACTTGACATTGGATGTTGCGGTTTCACTCGTCGGCGTCGTCTCAATGATTATCCCCATTGTTAATATGATTTCGGTTTCTGTGCCAAGAGAAAGCACCGCAGTCGGATTAGGCATGAACACGATGCTGCGTAACCTTGGCGGTGCAATCGGGCCAGTGCTGGCAACAACCATAATGTCCAGCTATAGCGACACACTGTTAAACCCCGTGACCCATCAACCCGTTGCAGTCTTGGCGAACTCTACAGCGTTCAACGTCATATTCACTATAGGGATAGCGTTGACAATGACCATCATCGTGCTGAGCTTGACAATCAAAAACTACACGTTCAAAGATAAGCCAAAAAAGGTTGATTAAAAACTGAAAATTGGCGGAGAAACCGCTTACTTCTATATTTTTTAATCTGCCAGTTTTTTTCTCTTTATGTGGCTAAAACAGTTTATAGGGTACCACACGTCCGTTTGAGAATGAAACCCTGTTTTGGATTCAGCTCATTTCTCTGCATCTGTTTCAATGTGAGATAATCATTTTCTATCACATGCACTGCATGGGTCCATGTTGAACCGCCCACGGTATCCTTGTGAATCCATGTATAGTCCACTTTTTTTCCACAAAAATCAATGAACAGCACAATGCAGGTGGACACTAGCACAGCTTATATCGCCCTCTAAAAATCAACACATCTAAAACACCGCTCCACTACCCACCTATCCCCTCCCTTATCTACAGAGCACAACCAAACAAACTGCCTAAAAAGTTGAAGTAGCGGTGGACCACTGCAGTTTGACGCCCAGACTCCGCCTGAACACTCCAAACCCTACTCTCTTACCCGCACCCCCTTGAGCGCATAACGTCCAAACTTAGGTTGCTCTCTCCCGAGCCTAGCCAGGTTCGCCTGGTAGACAACGAAGCAACTTCCCTACGGAAGCCACCCGTTGACCGCCAGCCCCAAAGGACGGATAGTCACAGGTTCGGAAATGGAAGTTCAAGCGGCCTTTGACGCCTCATCCGCAGATGTTAGCCCGTCATATAGGGGATTTACGGTACAATGGACCCCTAACCCACCGCCTAAGATCCACCGCCGCACATAGATGAATTAATCGAACTATAAAACTTTGCCAATGTCTGCTGGGCAGTTTCAGGTTTATTTTGCGGTTTTTGTTGCCGCTTTGAGGGCTTTTGCGGTTGCTTGAAGTTCTTTATTCATGGTTGGGCTGTTGTTTTGTATGATGTTGATGAATGCGCTTCCCACGATGGCTGCGTCTGCTCCTGCGGCGATGATTTGTTCGACATGTTTAGGCGTTGAAATGCCAAACCCAACTGCCAGCGGGATTTTTTCAGCGGTGAACGGCTGAATGCGTTTGATTAGTTGCACGGTTGAGTCTTCGACTGTTGTTTTGGCGCCTGTGACTCCGTAGCGCGAAACCAGGTAGAGGAAGCCTGAGGAGGCATCGACGATTTTGGTTAATCGTTGGTTTGTGGTGGATGGTGCGGCGAGGAAAATGGTGTCTAAATCATGCTTTTTTGCGGCTGCTTTGTATTCGGTGGCTTCTTCCACGGGCAAGTCAGGAACGATGAAGCCATCAACCATGTGTTCTTTAGCTAGTCCCAGAAACTTGTCGACGCCGAGTCTGAACACAGGATTGTAGTAAGTCATTATCACGATTGGCACGTCATGTTGCTGTTTGATTTGCTTGGCGACTTCCAGCACCTTCAAGGGCGTTGTTCCAGCGTTTAAAGCACGCAAGCCTGCAGCTTGGATCGTTGGTCCGTCGGCGATTGGGTCGGAGAACGGCAGCCCCAGCTCAAGGATGTCTACGCCTCCCTTGATAAGTGCATCGGCAATCTTTGGCGTTAGCTCTGGGGTTGGGTCTCCAGCCATAATGTAACCGATTAACGCCCCGTTTCCCTTTGCCTTCGCTTTCTGGAACACCTTAGTTATGCTGCTCATATTTTCGCCCCAATGTAATCTGCGATTGTCTGCACGTCCTTGTCTCCACGCCCAGACAGGGTAACCACGATGGACTGGGTTTTCTCCATTTTCGGCGCCAACTTCATGGCGTACGCAACGGCATGCGAGGATTCCAACGCGGGCAAAATCCCTTCTTCCCGCGACAGTGTCAAAAACGCATCTACCGCTTCTTTGTCTGCGGCAAAGGTGTATTCTGCACGTTTGGAGATTTTCAGAAATGAATGTTCAGGTCCAACGCCGGGGTAATCTAAGCCTGCGGATACGCTGTGCGTGGGTTGGATTTGCCCATTACTGTCTTGGAGAACGTATGTGTACATGCCGTGGAACACGCCTTCGGAGCCAGCCGCAAGAGTCGCCGCATGTTTACCCGTTTCTATGCCTTCGCCTGCAGCTTCAACGCCGTATAGCTTCACGGAGGTGTCGTCTTCAAACGGGTAGAAGGTGCCCATGGCGTTGCTTCCGCCGCCCACACAAGCCACCAGCGCATCGGGCAAGCCGCCTGTTTTCTGTTTGAACTGCGCTTTGATTTCTTTGCCGATTACACTTTGGAAGTCGCGCACAATCATCGGATACGGATGCGGACCCATAGTGGACCCAATCAAGTAGTAGGTGGTTTCAAGATTGGTTACCCAGTCGCGGAAAGCCTCGTTGATGGAGTCTTTGAGCGTTTTTGAGCCAGATTCGACAGGGTGAACTTCGGCGTTTAGGAGTTTCATGCGGAAAACGTTGAGTCGTTGGCGTTCGCAGTCTTCGGTGCCCATGAACACAACCGCCTTCAAACCCAAAGCGGCACAGGCTATGGCGGTTGCTACGCCATGCTGCCCTGCCCCAGTCTCGGCGATTACCCGTGTTTTACCCATCCGCTTGGCAAGAAGAGCCTGTCCCATGGTGTTGTTGATTTTGTGGGCTCCGCCGTGGGCTAAGTCCTCGCGTTTGAGATAGATTTTTGCGCCGCCGAGTTTCCGAGTGAGGTTTTCGGCGAGGTAGAGGGGTGTTGGTCTGCCCACAAACTCCGCAAGGTAATAATCCAGTTGCCGCTGGAACTCTGGGTCTTTTCGGGCTTTATAATAAGCTTGTTCGAGCTCACCGATGGCTTCCATGAGGACTTCGGGAACAAAGCGTCCGCCGTATTTCCCATATTTTCCGTCGATTGGATAGTTGCTTAACTTCATGCTTGCACAAACTCCTTGACTTTTTCTTCGATGTTTTCGGTTAACATGATGCTTGAGCCAATGAGGAAAGCAGATGCACCAACGCCCCGCAGGAACTGTAGGTCTTTGGGTGTTTTGATGCCGCTTTCACTCACAATCACTTTGCCGTTGGCATTATTCTTTTTAAGAATTTCCTCTGTGGTTTTCAAGTAGATTTTTAGGGTTGCGAGGTTTCTGTTGTTGATTCCAACCAAATCCGCTTTGGTTTCAACCGCCCGTTGGAACTCCGCTGCCGTGTGGGTTTCCAGCAGAACCTCAAGCCCCCGTGAATGGGCAAAAGCAATCATTTTATCTACGCTTGTTTCGCAGCAACCCCTGTCGAAGAGCGCCTGAATCAACAATACGGCGTCTGCGCCAACCTGTGCGGCAGCATCTATTTGGTCGGCAACGATAATTATGTCTTTCATCAGAATTGGCAGACCCACGGCTTCGCGGGTTTCCACGAGCGTTTGCAGGGAACCATTGAAGTGTTTAGGCTCAGTCAACACTGAAATACCAACTGCCCCGCCTTTCTGCATTGCCTGAGCAATTTCTTTTGGGTTCACTTGGGTTCGGATGGTCCCAAGGGATGGCGAAGCTGCTTTAATCTCGGTAATCACGGGGTTAGCTTTGCAGTTTAGAAGCGCTTGTTTTAGGCTAATCTTCCGCTGTTTTGTAGACACTGAGGTTTGGTAGTATCCGCTATCGATTGTTTTCGTGGCGTCCATCGCCAGCGTATCCAAGAAATCATTCATATTTTCGTTCAAGCTCCTCAATTTTATGCAGGCTTCCACCTGACGCCTTAATCAATTCTTTGAGTTTACTGTATGCTGCTCCGTTTGCGATTGATTCTCGAGCTAACTCCATACCTTCTTTGAAGTTTTCTGCTTTTCCGCCAACGATGATTCCTGCAGCACTATTAACGAGTACAATGTCAACTTTTGCGTCGCCAATAATTCTGCCGCTTAGAATTCGAAATAACGTTTCCGCGCTTTCCTCAACTGAAGACGACTGCAAATCGGTTATTTCCGCGGTTTTCACGCCGAAATTGCTCGGGGCAAACTCCAGTTTCGTTACGTCGCCTTTCTTTAAATGGGCGATAACGGTTTTTCCAACCGTTGAAATCTCATCTAAGCCGTCAAGACCATGCACAACCATCGCTTCTTCGCAACCCAACTGCCGCAGCGCATACGCCATTGGAGCCACCAGTTTTTTGTCGTATACTCCAAGAAGCTGGGCGCTGGCGTATGCTGGGTTAGTTAATGGTCCAAGTAAGTTGAAAACTGTTCGGATTCCAATCTCGCGCCTTGGCTCTGCCGCATACTTCATGGCTGGGTGAAAAGCTGGTGCAAACATGAAGCCCACGCCGACTTTTTCGATGACGCCTTCAACGGCTTTTGGCTCTAAATTAAGGTTTAATCCCAGTTTTTCGAGTACGTCGGCGCTTCCACTTTTGCTCGTAACTGCCCTGTTCCCATGTTTAGCCACTGAGACCCCTGCGCCTGCAATGACGAATGCCGCGGCTGTGCTAACGTTGAAAGTTTTTACTTTGTCTCCGCCCGTACCGCACGTGTCAACGAGTCGCCCGTTTACGTGGGGGTGGATTTGGTGGCAGTTACTCTTCATCACCGAAGCAAACGCTATGAGTTCCTCCACCGATTCCCCCTTCATCCGCAGCGCAGTTAAGAAGGCAGCGGTTTGGGAGTTTGTGGCTTTGCCCGACATGACTTCCCGCATAATCTCGCCCGACTCATCAAAACTTAGGTCGGTGCCGTCGATGAGTTTTTGGATGCCTTCCCGAATCATAGTTTTGCCTCCAAGAAGTTTTTGATGATTAACATGCCGTCTTCGCATAGAATCGATTCAGGATGAAACTGCACACCATAAATCGGGTATTTAACGTGGCGGACACCCATGATTTCGCCGTCGTCGACTGCTTCAGCGGTGATTTCGAGGCAAGCTGGAATGGATTCACGTTCACCCGCAAGCGAATGGTACCTTGTCGCGTTCAAAGGGTTGCGGACACCCGCGAACAGGTCTTTTTGGTTGTGTTTTATACTGCAGGTTTTGCCATGCATCAGTTTTTTTGCGTGCACGACTTTTCCGCCGTAGGCGTTAATGATTCCCTGGTGCCCCAAGCAAACTCCCAAGGTTGGGATGACTGGGCTGAGGTTCTGGAGGATTTTTGTGCAGACGCCAAAGTATTTCTCGTCGTCGGGGCTGCCTGGACCCGGAGAAATCACAATTCGGTCAGGCATCATCTTAGCGGCTTCCAGCAGGGTGATTTGGTCGTTTCGGAAAACCACTGTTTCCGCGCCAAGCTCGCCGATGTACTGAACCAGGTTATAGACGAACGAGTCATAGTTGTCGATAACCAATACTTTCATGGTTTTTTGCCTCCTGCAGCATGTTCAAGCGCTTTCATGAGCGCTTTGGCTTTGAAATCCGTTTCAAACCACTCTTTCTCTGGAACCGAATCGGCAACGATGCCTGCACCCGCTTGAATATACGCCTGATTACCCTCAGCAAATAGGGTACGTATGGTTATGGCGAAGTCAGCGTTGCCATTGCAGCTGAAATAGCCCACTGCACCAGCATAAGGTCCCCGACGCGAAGGTTCAAGCTCCTCAATTATCTCCATAGCCCGAACTTTGGGTGCACCTGAAACTGTGCCAGCGGGAAACACCGCTTTTAGGGCATCGAAGCTTTCCAAGCCATCCTTCAAGTCGCCCACAACTTGGGAAACAATATGTTGGACATGGCTGAACTGGTGAACCTGCATAAACTCGGGAACTTTCACGGTTCCATACTTGCTGATTCTGCCCAAATCGTTCCTCGCTAAATCAACCAGCATAACGTGTTCGGCGCGTTCTTTTTGGTCCAGTAGCAGTTCCTTGCATAGGCGGATGTTTTCTTCCGGGTCCTCTGAGACGGGTTTTGTTCCTGCGATTGGGAAAGTGATGACCTTTCGGTTGTCTACGCGAACCAGCATTTCTGGGCTGGCGCCGACGATTTGGCGTTTATCGGATTTATAATAGAACATGTAGGGTGAGGGGTTGATTTGGCGTAGGCTTTTGTAGAATGTTAGGAGGCTTCCCGTGTACTGGAATTGGAAGCGTTTGGAGAGGACGACTTGGAATATGTCGCCTGCTGTGACGTATTGTTTTGCTTTGGTGACGGCGTTTTCAAAATCATCTTTTGAAGTGTTAACTGTGGGTGGAGTGTATGTGAAGGGCTCTTCACGCGTCGCTGGCGCTTCAAGCAGCTTAGTTACTTCTGAAAAGCGGTTTTCGCCCCTAAAATAATAGTAAGCCTCATTGAGGGTGTGGTCAAAAACGAATCCATCCTCAAAAATCCCCATTTCCACGTCGGGAAACTGGAGTTCGTCAGGTTTGTGATTGGGCAATTTTTCGATATACCTTATGGCATCATAGGATATGTAGCCAAGTGCGCCGCCGACAAAACGGAAATCCACCATGTTGTTTGCGTAAGGCTTCAGTTGTTCCGCGATGATTTTGAAGGGGTCGCTGGTTTGCTGGGTGGTGGTTTGGCGGGTTTTATTGTTTGTTATGGTTACGGTGCCGTTTTTGGCTGTTATTGTGATTTTTGGGTTGAACCCTAAGAATGAGTATTGGGCGAGTTTTTGGGGTCCTTCGATTGATTCTAAAAGGTAGGCGGTTTTGTATTTTTTTTGGAGTTTTGAGAATATTTCTATGGGTTGGTTTGTGTAGTTGAATTTAACGTAATTTAATGGTTTGGTTGTGGGTTTTGTTTGTGTTGGTGTTTTGCCAAAGGCGATTCCCCATTGTAATCATGCTCCTGTATAGTTCAGAAATATACCATAATGCTTTATTTAAGGCTTATTTGTACAAAAGTGTACTCGCATTATTTTAGTACACCACTCATCCAATTCAAATAAGCCTCTGAACCCGCAACTATTGGAAACGCCAAAACCTCAGGAACCTCATAACTATGCAGCCCCTTCACCCGCTGCGCCAACTCCGAAAACAAATCCATCCGCGACTTCATAACCACCAAACACTCCTCACAACGGTCAATTTTACCCGACCAATGAAAAAACGATGTGACTGGGTTGATGATGTTTGCGCATGCGATCAGTTTCTCTTTCAGCAGTACTTGTGAAATTTTTTTCGCTTCTTCTTTGTTAGCCGTTGTTACCAGAACGATAATGAAATCAGTGTTAGGCAAATTTTTCGCCATGTATTGTTTTGTTTTGATGAAATAAAAAACTTGGCGTTGTGGGCATTGACACGTTTAAATTTCCGCAAGTCTAAGTATTAAGGGTAGCAGAGGCGAAATTTCTTGAAGGAAGATTATATCAAAATTCTAAAAACCATGAATGAAGCCACAAACCGCATGGACATCAACGTGTTCGCGCAAGCCGTAGACCTGACCCCAAACCAAGCCATAGCTCAAGTGCAGGAACTTGCCGTGGAAGGCTTCTTGCGCAAGGTCGGCGGCGGATTCGGTTTAACAGAAAAAGGCAAAAATGCCCTAAAAGCCTACGCATTTGTTTTGCCCGAGATGGCTTTCAACTTCTACGTTGGCATGGATAAGCCGCTGGGTTTTTCGGCGCTGTCGTTGGGTGAGTTTTACAGGGAGGTTAGGGAGGTTTGTTCTGACGCGCTTGAGTTTCATTTGTACCGGGGCGACTTTGAGAGTTGGCTAAGAGATGTCTGTAAAGATTCAGAGTTGACTGAAGCTTTCGGCGCATTGAAGGCTGAGGGTTTGAAAGGTGAAGATCTGCGAAAAGCACTCCTCAAAGCCGTGGATGATAAGTACGGCGTTGGGGATCTACTCTAGCTTTTGCTGTTGCGTTTTCTCCACCAATCGGGAACCTTAGCCGTTTTTGCCATATCCCAGAAGTCATAGGGCTTTAAGTCCAACACGGGAGTTCCATCATAAGCATCCAAACCCCTAACGACTAAAACGTTGCCTTCAACCTGAACCAACTCGACCAGCGTTAACCCGATGGAGTTTGGACTGAAGGCTGGTTGTGCAAGCCGCCACAAGCAGTTTGAAGACTGGGAAAATAGATAAAGGGCAATGCATTACAAAGGGTTTTTAAACAACAACGGAATCTATGAAAAACACTTCAAGCAAAAGTCTGGAGCAAACAAACAGAGACAATGGGAATAAATAGCCCCGTTTTGTTCTCTATTTCGTCAACAGCGCGGGTCCGTAGCTCAGTCAGGCTAGAGCATCGGACTCTTAATCCGAGGGTCGCGGGTTCAATTCCCGTCGGACCCGCCATTAATTTCTAAAATATCAGCATTTCACTCTTTACATTCGTCGTGGTTTCTGGAACGGTTGGCTTCGCGGCTGGTTTATTTTGGTTTCTGAACTCAAAAGTTTCTTAAGTTGCCACACCAATACGTCGCGGTCGTTGGGTTGCTGATGCAGCCACAACTCACGGTTTTCCCGGAACTGCTGCCCCGTGATTTTTCCTGTTGTCTGCAGATCACTCAGTAGTTTTAGGAATTCTCTTAGCTCTAGCTGCTCCTTGGTTGGCAGGTTTTCTTCTTTGGAAGTGTTAGTTGATGGTTTCGTGAGCGAGTTATCTTTGGACATTTTTCAACGATATAGTAACGCTGCATTGGGCTAATAAAAGTTGCACAGTATTATTGGGATGCAATCAAAAAAAGCGGCTCTAAACGTGTTTGAGACTCGTTTTCTGATTTTTGCGTTCCCACAGGTGGACAAATACAGGTGAGAACAAGGGGATGAACCAAAAAATGAAACAGCCACCAAAACAGCAACCTGACCTACACAACACGTACCGAGAAGGAATATTAGTTCAATGCCTATAAATTTTAAACAGGTTAACATAATGAAAAAGAAAGTGTTCATCTCAGGACCCATCATCGGGATGGAGAAACAGCAGGATTACCGCAAAACCGTCACTGACATCGCCTGCAAACTGGGCTTTGAAATCATCGACCCCTGGAAAAGGGAACGCGTCATCTACAACGGAGCCGAGGAGTGCTGGTGGGATAAGGTACCCACGTTCGATTTTGTCCAACGCGACTTAGATGACGCTGACAGATGCGACATCATGGTGGTTTACCTGCCCATACTGTCGGCGGGGGCCTGCATGGAAATGTTCTACGCCAAACGCAAAGACAAAAAAATCATAGTGGTATCGGAACTGCCCTGCCTGAGCCCATGGATAGTCTTCCATTCAGACATGATAATAAAAAGCTTCAGCCAACTCGAAGAAACACTCAAAAACTACCTTTAACTTTTTGCGTTTTTGAATTCTTCCCGTATTTTCATCTGCCTTCGCTTACGATTGTAACCAAGCGAGAAATCATGGGCTGCATCGCGAATTTTTCTGAGGAGCAACATCATTTTACTGTTCTTGTCGAAGATGCGTGGCGCCGATTCATCTGGCAAGTATATTTCTTCGCGTTCTTTAGCCAAGCCAATGAGGGGAATCTGCAATCCGAGCGCTTGAAGGGCATGTTTTGCGGCGCTGACCTGTCCGGGTCCACCGTCAATCATCACCAAATCGGGCAGCGGGGTTTTCTCTTCCACCAACCGCTTATAACGCCTCAAAACGACCTCGTTGACCGCGGCGAAGTCGTCTTGCCCAAGGAAAGTTTTAATTTTGAATTTGCGGTAGTTTTTTTTGTCGGGCTTCGCATCTTTGAAGCTCACCATGCCTGAGACGACGTGTTCGGTGCCCAGGTTGGATATGTCGAAGCATTCGATTACATTTGGCAGCACGGGGAGGTTGAGATTGTTCTGCAAATCCACGAGTGCGCTGTCAACGGTTAGGGTGGATTCCAGGTTTTTCTCGGCCAACTGCACCAGCCCGAGCTTATCTGCTCGCCTTGGAATCGTTAACGAAACGGGTGCGAGTCTTTTGGCTGACAAAAACTTTTCCAGCGCCTTTTTTTCGTCCGCGCCCTCCCAACAGGGCTTGTTGAGCAGGATTTCGCGGGGTATCCTGTTGTTGGTGTAGAATGCCTTCAAGAATTCCTGTTCAATCAGCGGCTGCAAATCCACATTGAATTCTTTCTTGCCCAGCAAAACACCTCGGCGCATGCCCATCTGAACTGCCAGCATCTTCTCGCCCACCTGACGAAAAACCAGCACATCCTGGTCAAAACGCCGCTCTTTGTCCACGATTTGGTGTTCGGTCACAAGTCTGATGGATAGGATTTGGTTGCGCAGTTCCAAAGCAGTTTCATACTGCATTGCTTGCGAGCTGGTTTCCATCTGGGCTTTTAACTGCTCGATTGTCTGCTGGTAGTTGCCGTTGAGGAAGGACCGCGCTTGACGAACCTGTTCACCGTACTTTTCCTGGGTGACATTGCCGATGCAGGGTGCGGTGCAGAGGTGGATGTGGTAGTTTAGGCAGGCGCGTTTGGGCATGGTTTTGCAGGTGCGCAGCTTAAACACTTTCACAACTAACCGCTGAAGGTCCTGCCTTGTAAACCCATCCGTGTAGGGACCGAAAGATTCGAGTTTGCGCGCAACTTTGCGGCTGGTAAGTATTCTGGGGTAGTTTTCGCGTGTGAGGGAGATGTAAGCGTAGGTTTTTGCGTCTTTTAAGTTAACGTTGTATCTGGGTGTGTGCTGCTTGATGAGTTTGTTCTCCAGAAGCAGCGCTTCGATTTCGCTGTTGACGATAACCCAGTCGATTTGGCGAATCCGCAAAACCAGCTGCCGCGTTTTGGCGGGGTGGTCGCCTCCGGAAAAATAGCTTTTGACGCGTGAACGCAGCGATTTAGCTTTGCCGACGTAGAGGATTTCGCCTGCTTCGTCTTTGTATAGGTAGACACCAGGGTCAGTTGGGATGTCGCTGCTTTTGAAGTCTGAGGGAGAGGAGATTTGAATCATGCAGGCTGCTTCACTGCCAAAACAGTTTCTGCTCTGTGGTTAAGTATTTTATCCAAGAACATGCCCGTGTACGAACCGCGGTTCGTTGAGACTTCTTCGGGGGTGCCCTGTGCCAAGATTTCTCCGCCTGCTGCGCCGCCTTCAGGTCCAAGGTCGATGAGGTAGTCGCAGCTTTTGATGACGTCAAGGTTGTGTTCTATGATGTAGACGGTGTTGCCGTTGTCCACGAGTCGGTTGAGGACTTTTATGAGCCGTTTAGTATCGTCGAAGTGCAGCCCAGTGGTGGGTTCGTCAAGCATGTAGACGACGTGGCCCATTTTGTGTTTGCTGAGTTCACGGGTGATTTTGATGCGTTGGCTCTCGCCGCCTGACAGCGTAGTTGAGCTTTGCCCCAGCTTGATGTATCCCAATCCGACGTCCAACAACGTTTCAAGTTTGCGTGAAACCCTCGGGGTATTCTCGAAGAACTTTGCCGCTTCCTCAACAGTCATATCCAGCACTTCCGCGATGTTCTTGCCCTTGTAGACAACAGACAGGGTTTCTTTGTTGTAGCGTTTCCCTTTGCATTCGCTGCATTGAACGTAGACATCGGGCAAAAAGTTCATTTCTATTCGCAGTACGCCGTCGCCTTGACAGGTTTCGCATCTGCCGCCTTTGACGTTGAAGCTGAAGCGTCCTTCTTTGTAGCCGCGTGCTTTGGCTTCTTTAGTGGATGCGAATATGCGGCGTATCTCATCGAAGAGTTTAGTGTATGTGGCGGGGTTGCTTCGGGGGGTTCTTCCGATGGGGTCTTGGTCTATAACGATTACGTTGCGCACAACCCCGGGAACCTCGAGTTTTTCGTGTTTCCCAACTTTATCAACCTGCTCGCCAAATATCCTCCTCAGCGCAGGAATAACTGTGAGGTTCATCAGGGTGCTTTTGCCTGAACCCGAAACCCCTGTAACACCGCATAACACGCCAAGCGGCAGCTGCAGGGTAAGGTTTTTGAGGTTGTTTTCCTGTGCGCCCTTAACGGTGATGTAGCTGACGGGTTGACGCCGCGTTGTTGGCACTTCGATTTTGAGTTCGCCCGAAAGATACTTGCCCGTGAGGCTCCGCGGGTTATTCATGACTTCCTGCGGGGTACCCTCTGCAACTATGTGCCCGCCATGGATGCCTGCGCCGGGTCCCATATCAACGATGTAGTCGGCGTGCCGCATCGTTTCCTCGTCATGTTCAACAACGATTAAGGTGTTGCCTAAATCCCGCAGACGCTGCAAGGTACTGATGAGTTTAGCGTTGTCCCGCTGATGCAAACCGATACTGGGTTCATCCAAAATATAGAGAACCCCCATGAGGTTGCTGCCAATCTGCGTCGCCAAACGAATCCGCTGCGCTTCTCCGCCCGACAAGGTTTTGGCGGCACGAGACAGCGAAAGATACCCTAAACCGACGTTCTTAAGGAAACCCAGCCGCTCATTGACTTCTTTAAGCACCTGCTTAGCAATCGAAAGTTCCTTTTCGTTTAGTTTAGGCGGCAAGTCACGGAAGAAATCCACAGATTCCTCTATGGATAAGTCAGTTACGTCGATTATGCTTTTGTCGAGGATTTGCACGGCTAAAACGACTGGCTGAAGTTTTTTGCCCTTGCAGGTTGCACAGGGTCGGGAAGTCATGTATTTTTCGATTTCTTCTTTGCGCCAATCACTCTCGGTCTGCCGATACAGCCGCATGGTTTGGGGAATGATGCCTTCCCAGCCGTCGCGCATCCACATGCTGGCACCGTTGGACCAGTTCCCATCGATTGGCTCTTTGTCACCGTAGAGGAGAACTTGAAGTTGCTTCTCAGTGAAGTCTTTTAGCGGCGTGAACACGTCGAACCCGTGTTTTTTGCCCACCATCGCCAGTTGCTGCGCGCGCCAGCTGAGTTCCAGGGTGCCCTTGTAAACCGCCAGTCCCCCGTCCATGATGGAGAGGTTTGGGTCAGGAATGACTTTGTCAGGGGTGACTTCGGTGATTTCTCCTAAGCCGTGGCAGGTTGGGCAAGCGCCAAACGGAGAGTTAAAACTGAACATGCGGGGCTCGAGGCTTTCAAACACGATTTCAGGGTGGTTTGGGCACGCGCCAAACGTGCTGTACATAGTTTCATCGGCGAAGCGTTCCAACTCCTTTTTCTTTTCGCCCTCAGCTTTTTTGGCGTCGATTATTATCATGGTTCCTTTGCCGACTAAAAGCGCCTGTTCCACAGCTTCAGAAATTCGCGACCGCTCCTCATCCGCGATTGGCACGGTATCGATGACTGCTTCAATCCAATGTTTCTCGTAGCGGACCAGTTTGAGTTCTTCTTTGATGTGGTCGGAGTCGTAGATTTTTTGGTCAGCTCGGATTTTGGTGTAGCCCTGTTTTTTGAGGTCTTCAAAAACCTGTTCATGGGTGCCTTTTATGCCGCGTATCACTGGCGCGAGGAAGGTGAGGGTTTTATCTTTTTCAGCCATTACAAGGCTGGTGATGTTTTCTGCGCTCTGCGGGTGGATGCTGCTGCCGCATTTGGGGCAGTGATGAACGCCAATGCGAGCGAAAAGTAGCCTTAGGTAATCGTAGATTTCTGTAACTGTGCCGACGGTTGAGCGGGGGTTTTTGCTTGTGCTCTTCTGTTCAATTGAGATTGCAGGCGAGAGCCCTTCAATGGAATCTACATCGGGTTTATCCATGAGCCCCAGAAACTGACGCGCATACGCGCTCAGGCTCTCAACATACCGTCTTTGCCCTTCAGCGTAAATCGTGTCAAAAGCCAAAGTGGATTTGCCTGAGCCTGAAAGCCCAGTTATAACTATGAATTTGTTTCGGGGCAACTCTAAATCGATGTTTTTCAGGTTGTGTTCCCGTGCACCTTTAACGGAAATGTTATCTCTCATAACTTAAACCAATTCTCTTCTGCTGTTAACCTAAATATTAACCAGTTTAAGGGGAGGATTAGAACCTTTTTGCGTTAAATCTTTAATTTTCTGGCTGTACCGCATCATTTTCCATCTTCTTCGCCAACGCCCCATTCAACTCCGCAATCGCATCCCTAAGCTGAATAGCCAACTCAAAATCGAGTCTTTCCGCGGCTTCCCTCATTTTCGCGTCTAACTCGATGATTTGGCGCTGTATGTCTGATTTCGGCAGGTGTTTGGTGCCTCGGATTATGCCTTCTTTCTGCGAGACGCTTTTAACGATGGTTGTGGGGGTGATGCCGTGTTCCTGGTTGAAGCGTTTCTGGAAGTTGCGTCTGTACCATGTGGTTTCCATGGCGCGTTTAATCGATTGCGTCTGGACGTCGGCGTAGAGGATAACTTTTCCGTTGACGTTTCTTGATGCGCGCCCGATAATTTGGATTAAGCTGCGTTCGTCACGCAGGAAGCCTTCTTTGTCAGCGTCCAAGATGAAGATTGTTGAAACCTCAGGAATGTCTAAGCCTTCCCGCAGCAGGTTGATTCCGACGAGGATGTCAAAGTCGCGGTTTCGCAGTTGCCGAATCAGTTCTATGCGGTCTAAGCTTTCGATTTCCGAATGCATGTACCTGACGCGGAAGCCTTCCTTAGATAGGTAGTCGGCTAAGTCTTCAGCCATACGCTTTGTGAGGGTTGTAACCAGGACGCGGTCGCCTCGCGCGATGGTTTTTTTGGCTTCCACCATCAAATCCTGCATCTGCCCCTCAATCGGGCGCATTTCCACCTCAGGATCCAAAAGCCCAGTGGGGCGGGTGATTAACTCGACTGGTGGACTGCTCTTTTCAAGTTCGTATTCGGCTGGGGTGGCGGAAACGAAGAGGACTTTGCCCATTTTCTTCTCGAACTCTTCAAACTTGAGAGGGCGGTTATCCAAGGCGCTGGGTAGGCGGAAGCCGAAGTCTACGAGGTTCTTTTTTCTGGCGTAGTCGCCGTTGTACATGGCTCTTGATTGGGGAATGGTTTGGTGGCTCTCATCGATTATCAACAGGTAATCCTTGGGGAAGTAATCCATCAACGTGAAGGGTGGCTCGCCGGGTTTGCGTCCGTCGAAGTGGCGGCTGTAGTTCTCCATTCCCGCACAGAAACCCACTTCCTTAATCATTTCCAAATCATAGTTTGTGCGTTGCTTGAGTCTGTGGGCTTCAAGCGGAGGCAGATTAGGCAGTGAGGCTTCCAGTTCCTGTTTGATGTGCTCAAGCGCGAGTGCATGCTTCTCTTCAGGCACCACGTACTGGCGGGCTGGGTAGAGCGTGAATTTGTCAAGCGTGGTTTTTACGTCGCCGTTGAGCAGGTTGACTTCTTTAATTTTCTTAACCGTGTTTGCTTCGAGTTCAACCCGCAGAATTTCGTTCTCGTAGGAGGGCACAACATCCACTGTGTCGCCTCGCACGCGAAACCTTCCCGGTTCAAGAACCATGTCGTTGCGTTCATACTGCATGTCCACAAGCTGCAGGATAAGCTGCTGACGCGACATCTGCTTCCCAACCGCAAGCTCCGCCGCCATCGTTCGGAAGTCGTCGGGGTTGCCCAAGCTGTAGATGCAGCTTATGCTGGCAACGATGATGGTGTCGTTGCGGCTCACAATGCTGGAGACCGCGTGCATGCGCATCTTTTCAATCTGCTCGTTGACGGAGGAATCCTTTTCGATATACATGTCCTGCGCGGGCAAGTAGGATTCAGGCTGGTAGTAATCGTAGAAACTGATGAAGTACTCCACGCGGTTGTGGGGAAAAAGCTCTTTTAACTCTGCGTAAAGCTGCGCCGCCAACGTCTTGTTGTGGGCTATGATGAGGGCGGGTTTTTGGAGCCTGTTGATGACGTTTGCCATGACGAAGGTTTTTCCGCTGCCAGTGATTCCTAGAAGGGTTTGTTTGGGTTTTATAGGGAAGTTTTTCACTAGCTGCTCAACCGCGGCTTGCTGCCCCGGCGAGGTTTTGAATGGCGCGACAAGTTCAAACTGCATTTTGCTTCCCCACAAACGTTAGGAAATGACCGTTAGTTTAAATTAATTAAGTTTTTTATAAAAACCATGTTTATTCAGGCGTTTCTCTGGGTTTCAGGGCGAGGTATGTTTGGGCGTGGTAACCAGTTTTTTCTTGCGCGCTTTGATGCGATAGAACTGCAGGCGCTTTAGAACAAACGCCGCCAGTGCAGCAGCAAACAACCCATCGTAAACGACCATGAGCAGAGGATTCTGCAAATCCGCACCCCACAAATTAGCGTGGACAACCCCGAAGAATAGCGCCACATACATTAGCGCGTGGAAGTAGCGCCAGTAAGCCACTGCTTTTCTCCGTAAAAGCACGGCGCCAAACGCTATGTAGATGGCGATTAAAGCTATGCTGCCGCCGTAGGAGAAGAAACTGTAGATTGAAGCGAAGCTGGGCAAAAGGATACTCGGGGTTAAAGATTGAGCTAAAACGGAAATAGGATGCAACGTTATCAGGAGCAATCCTGCGGCGGCAAAGTAATGGTGGATTTTGATGAAGAATTTTTTGAAAAAAAGCGTAACTTCCTTGAGAAAAGGCGTCATGATGGCGGCGATGCTTAACGCGACGTAGCCGTTTAATGCAAGCAGGCGGATGGCTAAAACCATGGGGTCGCTGTCGTCCATGTTGAGGGCGAGAAGCGAGATGGCTAACGCAAAAAAGATGACGACGAAAAAGAAAGCGAGCGTTCTCTTTAAAATCATAACCATATTTTAAACGAGTCACAGATAAAACAATTTCGAATTCAAAAAGGAAAAAGAAAACTGGTGCTAAACGGTTATTCGACGGTTAATTTTCCGAATTTGCCAACGTTAAGCTGGATTTCACTCTTGAAACTCGTCACGTAGCCGTTCTCGATTTTTATGTTGTCGCCCACGTTGATTTGGTCAATCTGTTCGTTCCAGAGCGTGAGTTTAACGCTTCCTGTTTCGTCGGCTACTACAGCGTCGACTATTCGGTAGGTTTCGTCTTTAAAACGTGATTTAACTTCGCGTGGGTCGCCTTTGTCAACGACTTTGGCTTCAACGCTAACCCGCTTCATGCCATCTTGTAAATCTTTAATCGCAACCATGCAAATTACCTTCTAAACTGTTCCCTGACAGTTAGTTTTCACTTGGAAAGGTGAGTTGCAATCATATAAATCTTGCTAACTAAAAAAGAAAATGGAAGAAAGGTTGAGCAAACGCCTTTTGGCGCTGCTTAAACTGACCCTACCAGGAAGATTAGGAGCAGAACCACTATTGCTAAGCTGATTGCAGATATGGCGATGCGTTTAACGGTTGAGAACTCGGGTTTGAGTGCTCCAATTACAAATGAGCCTAAGACACCCAGCCACACGTAGGATACTGCGAACATTCCTGAAACTACCGTTCTGAAGATTAAGGTTGAGGAATCGATGTTGTGGAAGATTGCTTGTGATGCTGCTGGCAGTGTGCTTAACGCTTCTGGAGGGAAGTACAGTGCTGCGTATGGGTCAAAGCGTACTCCCAGCGAGAGGTCGAAGGGGTAGTAAATTGTGGGCATGGTGAAGGTTGCGCCGATGTTTACTAATCCGCGGATAACCATAACGATCATTGCCATGGCTATTCCTATGAAGAGTGGTTTCCAGCCTACTGAGCTTTTGAGTCCTTTGCAAATCAGAAAGATTATTCCTGTCATGATGAACCAGGCGAAGATGAACTGCAACGAGAATAACTGTAGGAACTGCAGCAATATGCCTGTGCTGTTGTATTGAACTGGCGAGAGGTATTCGCCTTTGAAGAACAAGCCACCAACTTCGATGTTGATGTTTGAGTTGGTTGGGTAGGTGAAGCCCAGTGTTAGGGATGTTATGTTGCTCCATATTGGGCTGCCGCTGGGTGTCCAGCCTGTTGCGTTGGGTCCGAGTGTAATTGTTAGGTTACTCCATTGACCCACTGTCGACGTATTGGACAATGAAGGGGTTAAGTCGTACTGGTAGGAGTTTGAGTCATTTAGTGAATAGAGGGTTAAGGTTGCGGTTTGAGGTACTGATTGGGAGTCAACGAGTTTTATGGTCATTGACAGGTTTTGGAAGCCCGATTGACTGCAGTCGACGCTTGGTTGATCAGTTAAAGTCAAGTTGGATAGCGCTGCCACGATGCTATTTGTGTTAGTGGCTTGCAGTTGCAGGCTGTTGTTGCCAAAGAGTAAATAGTAAGCTTTGGAGTCGCTTGTCGGAAGCCCGAAACCCGCCACGTAAACGGTGTAATTGAAGAAATCGTTAAAGTTGTTTGTCAACGTAACGTTTGGACTGCTTCGCCAGGAGGTTGCGTTGTTAAAGGTGGATAGTTGATCGATTGACGGATTAGTCGATTCCGTGTAGGTTTTGGAGAACTGTGAATACTCGTAGCCTACTTGGACACCGATGAATAGAAGTATAACAATGATTGCGCCAAGGTATTTTGGGTTTGCAACTATGTTTTTGAAAACCTTCTGCGGCGCATAGATGACCTTTAGTATGTCGTCAATAATCAATTCTGTTCGCTCCCTTCGCAAAATGAAGTTACGCGGCGTTTATTAAGGATTGTTCAAGTCTCCAGCCAAGATGTCGATAAGCTTCTTAATTTGCAAATTTAAAATGCACTGTTGTCTACCCCGCTTATTCAGAGCCCTAAAACAATCAGAAAAGCCAGCAGGGTATCTGGTCACATCTATTTTGACCTACCCCTCTATAGGTTCTGCAATGGTTGGATATTAGGATCCAAATATGACGGTTTTTTCACCGTTTGATTATTTCCAGATTAATTCCTAACCGGGTTTTGCCTATTTTCTTAGTTATTACTGGAAAAAGGTTTGGGTCTGTTTCGTATCCAACGCTGCAACGTTCGTTCTGCATGGCGATTTTAGTAGTTGTTCCCGAACCAAGGAATGGGTCCAGTACCAGTTCGCCTTTGACACTGAACATTCGGATTAGGCGTTCTGCGATTTCGTCGGGGTACGCGGCGGTTCTGCGTTCAAGTTCGCTATTCGTCTGTCTTGTGCCTTTAAACGCCCAAATTTGGCTAAACCACTTATCCCGCTGCACCTTCGTGAAAGCGCTCTCGTAACGCAAGGCGTCTTTGGGCGGAAACTTGCGCAGCTTCCCCTTCCTGAAAAGTAGAATAAACTCGCAGTCCATCGTAACATAAGCGTTTGGCGGAAGAAACCCCGAACCCAAAAAAGCGCCTTTGCCCTTGTAGGATGGTTTGTTGGTGGGTTTTTTCCATAGAATATAGGGCAGGGTGGTGAAACCAATTTTTTCGCAGACCTCGGTGATTCGGGAGTGGTTGGGGTAGAGTTGGAATTTGCCGTTTATTGTTCGGGTTGCGTCGCCGATGTTTATGCATGCGATTCCGCCGTCACAAAGGACGCGGTAGGTTTCCTGCCAAACCTTAGCCAAATACTCGTGCATAGCAGTGTAGATTTGCCGCACCGTTTCCTCGCCGCCGTCCGAATTCAATTCCCTGAATAATTCCGCGATTTTGGGGTCAGCCTTGCAGAACAGTTCGTCCCACATCGCTATCATGGGATAAGGCGGCGAAGTCACCATCAACTGGACACATCCGTCGCCAAGCTCGCTCATTTTCTGGCTGCTGCCAAGGATAACTCTATGCTGGGTCTGCATCGCCACTAAGTATCGCTGCATTGGTGTTTTACTTTTGCGGTAGACGGGAAACGATTAATAAGACGGAGCCAGACAGTTTTCTATCCCTACAGAGTGCTGAGGTAACCAAGCCAGGTCAAAGGTGAAGGACTCAAGATCTCGACGCTTTGATTTGAGCGCCCAAATGGGATATCCTTTCCCTCAGGGGTTCGCAGGTTCAAATCCTGCCCTCAGCACCAATCTTACTTTATGTAAATGACTTCTTCCAAATCCCGGAAGTGCTCGTCGCCTGTTACAACTTTGCCGTTCATGCTTCTTGCGGTGCAAAGAACTATTGAGTCTGCTAACCCCCAGCCCTTCGCAGTCTTTTTCATTTCTAAATCAGTTTTGCCCGCAGTTACTGCAAGCTCAAAATCTAACCCCACAACTTGGCTGGTTGCATTAATGAACTCCAAACGCTTCAATCTGCCCTCAACTGTTTCATCGCCTAGTTCTATGCTTTTTTGCAGTTTTCTGCTCACTTCAGAAACAACAATTGTTGGAGTTACACAGTTACCGCTCTCTATGTACTCTTTTGCAACTTCTCCGTATTCTGAAGCGTTAAAATACTCTATCCAAGCGTAAGAATCAATGACGTACTTACAACTCATGGGATTCTGCCTTGTCTTCTTGTGTGAAAGATTTTAGTTTGCGGTTTGAACCGAACATGGAGTTGGGAATTTTTTTTCTTTCGCAGATGAGGTTCTTTATCACTTGGTTGTGGCTTGTGGCTTTCATTTCTTTTTTGATTTTGTTTAGCATTTGGAGGGTTTTTTCGTCTACTTGAACGGTTGTGGGCAAACAAAGTCCTCACTATAACTATAGTTACAGATACCTAAGAATTTTACGTTTAGAATATTCATCTCAACACTACAAAACCTCAAGTTTTTAGCGAAATTTTAATACATCCAACGCCTGTAAATTACATGTTTAACTCGGTGACTTGGTTGGGTAAAGCGGTTTTCACGGACGAAGACAGGCAAAGTCTCAAGGCTATAGCTTTGGAGCTCAAAGAGCTGCGCAAACTCGTCATGGAACTTGCTGAAAAAATGGTAAACGCCAGCGACAAGGACCTGATGAAGATTTTCGGCACAGACCAAATCGACCTTAAAGAAAGTCAGGTTGCAAAATGCAGGGAAAAAATGGAGAACCAGTTAGACGCAGCTGAAAGAGAACTCCGCTAAAGAAACAAAATCCAAAATAACCCAGCCGACAATAGCCTATAAGAGGCATTCAATTTGACCATTAACCAGCAAGTCAGATGGGATTTAACCACGCTTTTCTCCAGCGCAACCGACCCCAAAATCCAAGAAGCCATCACGCAAGCAGTGAGTGCGGCTGATGCGTTCGAGAAGAAGTACCGAGGCAAAATAACGTCGCTATCCGCTGACGGCTTGCTTGAGTGCCTGCGCGACGTTGAGGCGTTTGAAACAAAATTCAGTGACATAGCCCTGTACTCAAGCCTCTCATTTGCAGCAGACATGACTCAGCCCCAAACGCAGGCGTTAAACGACAGGGTGGACAAGCTCTCCGCAAACATCGGCAAGCAACTGGCATTTTACTCGCTGGAACTGGGCGCACTGATCAAGAATAGGCCCCAAATAATCCAGGAAAAAGTCCTCTCCCAATACAAGCATGTTCTCGAACGAGTACAGCTCCGCGTTGAACACCAACTCAGCGAAGTGGAAGAGCAAATCATCATCGAGAAAGACCAGTTCGGCGTCAACGCATGGGAGGAACTGCAAAGCAAATGGCTAAACACCCGCCTCTTCGACGTCACGGTTCTCGGCGAGAAAAAAACCCTCAGCTACGGAGAAGCAAACGGCTTGCTATCCCACCGCGACCGCGCCACACGGGAATCCACCAACCGCACAATCTACGGTTTGCTGGGCAAAGACGGCGAAATATTCTCTGCGGCGCTGCGAAGCATCTGCAACGACTGGGTAACGACATCGAAGCGCAGAAAATATATTTCACCCATGGAATCCAGTTTGATTTCTAACGATACCCAAAAAGAAATCATCGATGTCCTGCTCAAAACTGTCGAGGAAGGCTCGGCGGCGTATCGACGGTACCTTAAACTCAAAGCCAAACTCATGGACCTGCCCGTGCTGGGAAACCACGACATAATTGCGCCGCTTCCCGAATCATCAGAACTCAAATTCACTTTCCAAAACGCAGAGGACTTAGTTACCCGATCCTACAACCGCTTCAGCCCACAGTACGCATCCACAGTCAAAGAAATGTTCCAGAAACACCGCATCGACGCCACCCCAAGGTTTGGCAAACGCAACGGGGCATTCTGCGCGGGATATTACAATGGCAAGTCAGCTTACATTTTGCAGAGTTTCAACGGCACACTTAGCGACGTTTACACGTTGGCTCATGAACTCGGTCACGCCACTCACGATTGGTACGCTTCGAGAAACCAAACGCTGCTGAACATAAACATACCCTCCACGGTGGCAGAAACCGCATCCATCTTTGGAGAACTGTTGCTTACGGATCAACTGTTGGATGGAGCCAAATCTGAAGCAGAAAAAAAGGCGTTGTTATGCTTGGTTTTGGATGAGGCTGGAATGACGGCGTTCCAGGTTACGGCGCGGGTATGGTTTGAACAGGCGCTATATTCCTCCATTGAAAAAGGCGAATTTTTGGATTACAAGACAATCTGCAGCCACTGGACCCATGCGCGGGACCGAATCTTCGGCGACGCAGTCACATGGTTCCCCGAAATGGAAGCCGAATGGACCATGAAACCCCACTACTTCATGGCAAACTACCGTTTCTACAACTTCCCCTACGTCTACGCCCAAATGTTCGTCTATTCCCTCTACGAACGGTACTTGGAAGAAGGCAAAGCGTTCGTGCCCAAACTGGAGAAGGCGCTGTCGGCGGGGGGAAGTTTATCGCCCAAGCAAATCGGCGATGTCGTCGGCTTAAACGTTGCAGACCCCAACTTCTGGAAGGGCGGATTGAAAGTGTTTGAACGCTTCATCGGGGACTTAGAAAAAGTCATCTAAGCCCGCGAGCCAAAAAATCTGGAGAATCTCTCAGACGCCTAAGAGCGCCAAAACTATCAGGATGACCCCAAGGGCAAACGTGTAGATTGCGAAGTAGTGGAATCGTTTGGTCAAAACCAGTTTTTTCACGAGCACAATCGCAATGTAACCCGCCACAACCGCACACACTAAACCGACTAAAAGATCCACTGAACTGACTCCGACGCCCTGAGAAAAGGTGCCGCGTTGATGATACGCTTCAACGGCTAAGTCGCCGATGATAGCTGGAATTGAGAGCAAAAACGAGAATTTGAAAACCATCTCCCGCTTAACACCCTGCAAAAGCCCACTGGATATTGTTGAACCGCTCCTGGACAACCCTGGAAAACTCGCTGCTCCCTGCGCCGCGCCCATAACGAGTGCTTCGCGGTAGCTGATTTGGGTTTGGTTTTCTTTTCCGAACTTAGATGCGAACAGCAGTGTTGCGCCGATTATGAAGGTGATACCCATTATCAGGAAGGTTTGGTAGGTGTCGCCCAGGTACAGGTCGTATAGTACCCCGATTATGCCTGTGGGAATTGTTGCAAGGATGATTAGCGGGATGAATCTGCCGTATTCTGAATGAAAATCCCGGTGCGCCAGAGCGGATAGGACAACTTTGATGTCATGCCTAAAATAGAAAATTACCACTCCAATCGTACCGATGTGCAAAAAAACGTTGAAGAGTGGGGTGGCTTGGAAACCCAAGAAGTGCTCCGCGATTTTCAGGTGTGCCGTGCTGGAGATGGGCAACCACTCTGCGAAGCCCTGGATTAAACCGAGAATTATGGTTATTATGAGTTGGTCAAGCAACGCTGGGCACCTTTATTTTCTAAAGTTTAACGTGTTCTCACTAATAGCTTTTGCAGAAATGCAGCCTAAAAAAATAATAAAGTGGGCTAAAGAATACCCGGTTTACTTTTTCTCTTCGGGTTCTTGGAAGAGTTTCTTGATTGCGCCGATTCTTGCTTTCTGCGCCAAAACATCGCTTGTAACAACGGTTATGGCTTCTTCAGGGCACCATTTAACGCATTGGGGTCCGTCGGCTTTGTCTTTGCACATGTCGCATACGTAAACTACTTTGGTTTCTGGATGCAGCATAATGGCGCCGTAGTCGCAGGCTTCGATGCACCAGCCGCAGCCGTTGCATTTGTCCTTGTCGAGAACGATGTTGCCCGTGTCTTCGGATTGTGTAAGTGCGTCTCTTGGGCACGCGGCTACGCAAGCGGGGGCTTCGCAGAGTCTGCAGGTGACAGCCATGTTGGCTAACTGGTTAACTCTGACGACTCGTATGCGTGATTTAAGCGGGTTGAAGGCTTTCTCTTTGGTGAATGAGCAAGTGTACTCGCATATTTGGCAGCCGACGCATTTTTCTGGGTCAGCGGAAACGAATTTTCTCTCGTGCACCTTTACCATGTATTATGCCTCTTTTCCTTCGATTATGCTTGAAAACTCTTCTAAGCCGAGTTCTTTGAGTTTAGCTTTGGTCGGTATGCCTTCGACGTTCCATCCTCGGGCTTGATAGTAGTCGTCAAGCAACAGGTCGAGTTCTTCTTGGGTTACAACTGCGCCTTTTGCTGGTCCGTCGTCTGTGATGGGTTGATTGAGAACTTTCCATGGAAGAGTGTCGTCTATGCGGCTTTTGCCTTCTCTGACGTTGATGAGTTTGGCAAGGTTGTTTATGCGTTCGCCTGCAACTGTGAGTTCTTCAGAAGTCATCTCGTAGCCTGTGACTAAACGGTAGAGTTTTGCCATGTCAGAGAGTTCATTGTAGAGGGTGCCTTTGGCGTTCTTGCAGATGATAAGGGAGTCGATGAGTGAATATGTGTCTTCGGCGTCTTTAACGAGTTTGCCTCTGCCTTTTTCAGCTTTCAAACGGTCAACTTTGCCTTTCAAATCGATGGTGTAGGCGCCGCTGCGGTTTTGGTCTGCTCCGCGGAACGAAACTGCTGATGCTAAAGCCGCGGTTTTGAGGCAGCGTAAATCGTAGCCTGTAACTTCTAAGCCTTTAATTTGCTGGGCAAGTTGGCTTGAGTTTTTGCCGATTTTTTCTGATGCAATTTTCACGCCGTCAGCGAGCATGTCGCCGATTCCTTCGCGTTTGCCGATTTTCTCGATGAGTTGAACGAGTGCGTCTGCGTTTCCGAAGTGGGCGTCTAATCCGCCGAGGTCTTCATGGGTTAATATGCCTTTTTCGTGGCAGTCCATGACGAAGCTAACGGTTACGCCCGCACTTGTCGCGTCAAGACCATAGTAGTTGCACAATTCAGCCGCTTTGATTATTGCGTCTAGTTTGTCTACGCCACAGTTGGGTCCAAGCGCCCAAACGCTGTCGAATTCCATGCGTGCTTGGGTGCCCTTGTAGGTTCCTTCTCTGATAACTGCTTCATGTTCGCAGCGCATGGCGCATGAGTTGCAAGCGATGATTTTTGTGATGTAACGCTCGTTTAGTGCTTCGGCGCTGACTTTTTGGGCGTTGTCAAAGTGGGCGTTGTTGAAGTTGCGGGTTGGTAAACAGGAAAGCTGGTTTTGAACCATTATGTTTTCGGATGTTCCCAGCGTGCGGTATTTCTGTGCGGCTGGACCTTTCATGCGTTCATGGAATTCTTTAACCATGGTTATGAATTCGTCGGGTTTCGCAACCGCTATGTCACGGGTTCCTCTGACAGCGATGGCTTTGAGGTTTTTGCTTCCCATGACTGCGCCAAGGCCTGTTCTACCTGCTGCACGGGTTTTCTCGTTGAATATGCTTGAGATTTTGGATAGTTTTTCGCCTGCTAAACCGATGGATGCTACGCGAACGTAGTAGTCGCCGATTTCGTTTTTGATGGCGTCTTCGGTTTCGCCTGAGGATTTACCCCAAATCTGAGATGCATCAAGTATCTGGGCTGCGTCGTCGTCCAACCAGAGGTAAACTGGCTTTTCTGCTTTGCCCGTGAAGATTACTGCGTCGTAGCCTGCACGTTTTAGTTCGGCTCCGAAGGTGCCGTGGCTTACGGCTTCTCCGACACCGTTTGTTTCGGGTGATTTAGATATGAATGCGTGTCCGTTTCCGCCTGTCGGAAACATGGTTCCAGAGACGGGTCCGACTGCAAGGACGAGCGGGTTTTCTGCGCTCAATGGGTCCACGCCTGCTTTTGAGTTGGATAAGTAGAGTTTCATGCCAAGGCCGATGCCGCCGACGTATTTTTTGGCGACATCATCGCTTAGTTTTTCTGTGCGAGTTTTGCCTGTGGTTAAATCAACATATAAGATTGTTCCTGCGTATCCTAGCAACCTTGTTCCTCCCAAGAGTTTTAGAATATTTAGTGGGGTTGAAGAATATATTAAGTTAATGGGTTGTTAGTTTGGATTTTCACGGCTCACTATGAAGGATGAGGCGCCGTCATGTATAATTGCGCATAACGCCATGCGAGGTTTTCCGCACGCAAAATATCTGTAAACATAGAAAAGAGATATCAGAACCCAACAACAATCAGATACCCAAGACAGGAGGCAGAGAAAACGCAGATAAAAGTGCATTACATCGGCTTAGTAAAATCCTACACAAACACAAGCCAAGACGAATTCGACCTGCCAAACGGCACAGTACTGTCGGTACTGCTCGACAAAATCGCACAAGACTACGGCACACAATTCACAAAGGAAGTCTATGACCCAGTCAAGAAAGAAATGAAAACCACGTTCGTCACTATGGTCAACGGCACCCACATGGATCAGCTTCAAGGCATAAACACGCCTCTAAAAGACCGCAATACCGTCATTTTGATGTCGCTTGTGACCGGCGGCTAAATTCTTTGCGCCAACAAAGTGTGCCCTTGCTCTCAGGAAACCCTTCGTCCTATATGAACCAGCGAACTTTCACAAATGTTTTATCCATATTTTGATCAGGGAAACCAAAGTAATTTTAGAGGTATTCTAAACAGTGGCAATAGTTCGGCTTGGCAAGGACTGATAAACAGCCCATTATACAGTAACAGCCGATTTAGGCAGTTTGATACTGTCGATGACGTTCAGGGTACTTACAGTGACGATGCATCTTTGGTAGGTGCCATGACGTTGTTTCTCGACGGGATAGTTCCCGACACTGGGTACTGGCTATTAACGCGAGTGAAGAACGATGCCAAGATGACCGCACATGCTTTCCCATTTCAGAGTGGCAATTCAACTACCAAAACCACAACATTAGAATCTCCGTAATGAAAGGCAATTTAACCTTCATCTTCGGCTCCCAAAACGTCAGCCAAGACTTTACATCAAACACCGTCTACAATGGCCAATTCACAAGCGACTGGAACAACATCACTTCAACGACAAGAATCGCCGACATAAACACAGTAACATTGCAGCCTGTTACCCTGCACACCATGCCGCGACCGCCACCAACTCCAAGTCCCAGCCCAACCCCCTCCGTTACGCCAACCCCAACGCCAATTAACCAAACTAACTCGCCAACCCCCACCCAAAATCCGCCAACACCCCAGCGGATCGGCTCAACGGAACCTATACTGCACCATTACTGATAACTGTGGTTACAATCTGCGCAATATGTGCGGCAACAGTATTTTACGCTAAACCTAAAAAAAAATAAAATCGTAGAGTAACCAGTCTTGAGAACAAAAAAAATAAAATGAAGATACAAAAAAACTTTAATCTGAGTTTATTGGGGTTTGGTGGCTTCTGCTGTTTGGAACAGGTTCTTAACAGCTTTCTGACGGTACTTCTGCGATAAGGTTTCTGCGCTGACAAATGACAGGGCTTCTTCAGGGCACCATTTGACGCATTGGGGTTCTTTAGTTTCGTTGTCTGTGCAGCTGTTGCAAGTGAACGCTATTTTCTTGTCCGGATGCAGGTTCATTGCTCCGAATTGGCATGCGCTAATGCACCAGCCACAGCCGTTGCAGACGTTTTCGTCCACGCGTATAATTCCGCTGTCACATTCCTGTTTGAGGGCGTCTCTGGGGCAAGCTGCGACACATGCGGGGTCTTCACATTTCCTGCAAGTAACTGCAAGGTTCACAAGCGGGCCGATGCGCATGGCGCGTATGCGGGATTTGTTGGGGTTGAAGGTGTTTTCGTTAACCATGCTGCAGGCGTATTCGCAAACTACGCAGCCGATGCATTTGTCGGGGTCTGCTGTCACGAATTTTCGGTCTTGAGGTCGAACCATTTAATTTCCTCCTACAGTTGCTACGGGCGCGGATGCTTTGGCGTCTTTATTTGCTTGGGCAGTTTTCATGGCGTCTTCGGCAATGTAGGCTAAGTCGCCTAAACCCAAAAGTTTCAGGCGTTCAACCGTCGGGATACCATCGGCGGTCCAGCCGCGTGAAGCATAGTAATCGTCTAAGCCAATTGCCATTTCTTCGTCGCTAACACAGACGCCTTTCGCTGGTCCTTCATCTGGCACTGGGAAATTCTTTATCTTGTATGGGACGTCGTCGAATTTGCGTGTGCCTTTGCCTTCGCGGATGTTGAAGAGGCGTGCGAGGTTTTCGATTCTGTCGCCGTCCGCCGTCATTTCTTCCACGGTGATAGGGATGCCTGTGGCGAGTGTGTAGTAGTTGGTTAGGTCTTTCCAGCCATCGTAGTATGTGCCTCTGCTGAACTTGCACACTATGAGCGAGTCGATGATGTTGTACATGTGGCTCTCGTCGGTAATCATTTTGCCGCGGCCTTTCTCGATTTTGAAGCGGTTCACTTTGCCCTTAACGTCGGGTGAGTAAGCGCCGTTTCTTAGGTGGCATGCGCCTCGGAACGAAACTGAGAATCCGAGTGCTGCGGTCTTTAGGGTTCTTAGGTCGTAGCCTGGAAGTTCCAGGCCTTTGATGTGGCAAGCGTACTTGTATGCGTCTCCGCCGATGAGTTCTGCTGCTTTAGCGACGCCTTCCGCAAGGATGTTACCAAGCCAGCCTTCGCGTTTGCCAATTTTGTGGATTATCGCGATTAAGGCTTCTGCGTTTCCGAATTTGAGGTCAATTCCGTCGGTTTGTTCCTTGGTTATTATGCCGTGCTCGTAGAGGTCCATGGCGAATGCGACGACGACGCCGATTGAGATGCCGTCCATGCCGTATTCGTTTGTGATGCGCATGGCTTCGATGACTGCGTCAAGTCGGTCAACACCGCAGAGCGGTCCCAGACTCCATAAACATTCGAATTCTAATCTTGAAGTTGAACCTTTGTAAGGTCCCTCTGGAACAACGCATATGTGGTCGCAACGCATACCGCATGTTGCGCAACCCACGATTTTCTTAACATAATGCTCGTTTAAGTATTCGCCGCTGACTTTGTTTGCGCCCTCAAAAGTTGCGTTCGTCCAGTTCCTCGTGGCTAAGGCTGAGAGCGAGTTGAGGACTAGGACGTTTTCGGGGGTACCCAAAGTCTTGTATTTCTTGGTTGCGGGTCCCTTCATGCGTTCATGGATCATTTTGATGTATTCTTTGAAGCCGGGCATGTTGGCGACGTTAACGTCTTTTGTTCCGCGGACTGCTACGGCTTTGAGGTTTTTGCTGCCCATGACGGCGCCCATGCCTGTGCGTCCGATTGCGCGGAACTCATCGTTTATGATGGCTGCGAATCTGCAGAGTTTTTCGCCTGCTTCGCCGATGGCGGATACGCGAATATAGAAGTCTCCGAGTTCATCCCGGATTTTGTTATCGGTATCGCCGACGGTGGCGTTCTTTAGGTATTCTCCGTTTCGGATTTCGACTTTGTCGTCGTCAATCCACAAGTAAGACAGTTTTGGCGCTTTGCCAGTGATTACTACGGCGTCGTATCCTGCGCGTTTTAGGTCAGGACCAAAAAAGCCATGTGCTTTTGCTTCGCCGACTCCTCCAGTGGCGGGTGACTTGGAAACCACAGCGTATCCGTTGCCGGCTGTTGGTCCCATGGTGCCGCTGAGTGGACCCGTACAATAGATGATTGGGTTGTCTGGGTGGAAGGGGTCGGTGCCTGGTTTGGAGTTGTCCATGAGTAAGCGTATGCCTAAGCCTATGCCGCCGATGTATTGTTTAGCCATCGTTTCGCTTAGCAGCTCGGTTCTTGTTTCCCCTGTTGTGAGGTTAACATGTAAGATTTTTCCTGCGTATGAAAACATGCTTTTTACCCTCAATCTTGGTAAGATTAGAAGGCAAGTAAAAACTATATTAAGTTAATGGCTGGTTCATTTAAAAAAACACGGCCTATGGCGACTTGTTTTTCGATGCATAACGCAATAAAAAGCTCTTCGGAAACAACAAAACAGGCACTTTCTCGCAGTTGCAGAAGCAAAAACTTAAAACAATCAAACCACTCCCCTACAGAGAGGCAAAGTCCTTGAACCGAACCACCGCACTAAAACAAGCAGCCGCCAAACAGGGCAAACCAACAAACTTTGTAATCTTCAACCAAACCAACCTAACCTACTTCACCAACTTCGCCGCTGCAACCGCACTCTACATCCCCGAACAAGGCGACAGCACCCTCTACGTATCCACCGTCAACTACGAACAGGCAAAAGCAGAAGCCAAAGGCGTAAACGTCGAACTCCTGAAACGCGGCGAGAACCTCATGGAGAAAATCGCTTTGCAAGCCCCCGGAAAACTCGGCGTCGACTCATTGCCTATCGAGAGCTGGCGTGCCCTCGCAAAAGCTATGGGTGGCGAGGAAAAGCTTGAGCCAATCAACGGTCTGGTTCGGGAGCTACGCAGCGTCAAAGATTACGGGGAAATCAAGTTTATACAGGAAGCCTGCAGAATCGCGGGCATCGGAATGCAGACAGCTAAGGAAATCATCGGCGTCGGCTTAAAAGAGAAGGATGCAGCGGCGGAAATCGAATACGCCATGCGCAAAGCAGGCTCAGATGGCGTGGCGTTTGACACCATCGTGGCGTCGGGTCCAACCTCCGCGTTTCCACACGGCAGCAACCTTGAGCGAACCATCTGCGACGGCGACTTCGTCGTGGTTGATTTGGGCGCAACCTACAAGTTCTACCGCTCCGACTGCACGCGAACTTTCATTGCCAGCAAAGCCACCGAAAAACAGGCAAGAATCTACGACGCCGTAAAGTTGGCGCACCAGAAAGCCTTCGAAAAAATAAAACCCAAAGTTTCCGCATACGATGTTGACGAAGCCGCGAGACGCGTGATTGAGCAGGCTGGGTTTGGCGAGTTCTTTGTCCACAACCTTGGCCACGGCGTCGGTTTAGAGGTTCATGAAGCACCCATCCTGAGCCCCGACAGCAAAGACGTTTTGGCAACGGGCAACGTGGTAACAAATGAACCGGGAATCTACGTGCCGGGTTTCGGCGGCGTTCGAATCGAAGACACACTCCTCGTAACCAAGAACGGCGCGGAGAACCTAACGATTGGGCCATGCATGCCGTAGGATAAACTAAATTAGTTCTCCCAACTCTTTTCTAGTGAGAGTGTTTTTTTGATTAATCCGCCATTATACTCGTGGATGTGCAGAACGATTTCTTCACGGGTTCCCTAAAAATAAAACGTGTCATCGACATAGTTGAGTCGCTGCAACGCTTTGTGGTGGCCCGCAAAAACGGTGTTCCCGTCATCTACAGCATCGATGCCCATTATCCCCAGGATGTGAGGGTTTTCGGAAATGGGGTAGCCACGCCATAAAAGGCACACAGGGCGCAGAGGTTATTGCTGAGCTCAAGCCCGAAGAAGGCAAAGACTACATCGTTGAAAAACGGACTTACAGCGGCTTTTACGAGACAGGTCTCGACCCGCTTCTGCGCAGCTTGTACAAAGGTGAAGGCGTAAAAACCGTGGTTCTCGGCGGCTTACACACCAACATGTGCATACGCCACACGTTAGCAGACGCATTTTTCCGAGGCTACCACATCGTAATCGCCAAAGACGGCGTCGAAGCATTCACTGTTGAAGACCACGAACAAGGACTGAAATATTTAGAGTATGTATACAACGCAAAAGTTATGGCAGTCAACGAAATAATCCAAGAAATAGTAAAATAATATGCCGAGCTACCTTTTTGTTAATTCCTAAAAGCCTGCCTTTACGTCCACTTTGTCAGTATCTCTTCCCGGCGGAAAGTGGCAGAGCTAAAATAGAATAGCGCCGCATCAGCCAGCAGCAGGGCACCGGCAATTATCAGGAGGTTATCGTTGTTGAGTGTTATGACTCCTAACTCGCTGGCGAGGTAAATTATCATGAAGGGTATGAACATTAAGCCTCCGAGCTGGTTTGCAGCCCGAACATCGTTGACCCGCGACGAAAAAATCACGCTTGCTTCTATGCTTAATATTTCGGTGAGGGGAATAACGAGCAAGAGGATTATGCCGATGCTTACATTGGGGTAGTTAAGGTAGCCCAGCGTGGGATAAGTCAAGTAATCGATGAGAACCATGTAGATTACAGCGCTGGCATAGGTTGCCAAGATGGGAGGCAGGAACGCCGCGATGCTTTTTCCCAACAGAATCTCCCTGTCAGTAGTAGGAGTCGCCAAAAGCGGTTCCAGACTCTTCTCGACTTTTTCGCCCACAATACTGTATGAGGCAATCGCGGTGGGAAGAGTAGAAACTGCAATAACGAAGAAAAACGAAAACGCATTCAAAAGCTCGGGAAGAAACGAAGCTGGAATGCCCCCATTCCTTGATTCCAGCGCGATAACCGCGGGGAAAAGAAACGCCAGAAGCAGCGGAAAAAGAATGACCCCTATGAATATGCTTTTCTTACGCCTGACCGATTTTAGGTCCTTCGAAGCAATAATCCATGCGGTTCCCAGGTTCATTTTTGTTCCCTCACAAGTTTCAAGTATGCATCTTCAAGGCTTGAACTCGAAACTGAAACCGACTGAACTCTGCCTCCGGCTTCAACAACCGCCTGAACTATTCCAGGGTTTTCCTTGATTGGGTTCGCGGTTTCAACGGTTAATTTGCTGCCATCTTGAACTATTTTTCCGAGCGAAAGTTTCTCCAAAGCATTTAAAACCGCAGCGGTTACCTGCTCCAGCTGAATAACGGTTCTTCTTGCACCCGTCAAGTGCTCGAGTTCTTCGGGGGTACCAATAGCCATCAGTTTAGTGTTTAATATGGCGATTCTGCTACAGATCCGCTGTGCTTCGTCGAGGTTGTGGGTGTTTAAAAATATGGTTTTCTTCTGGTGCTTTAGCTCAAGAATGAATTCGCGGACGGTTTTGGCGGATTCGGGGTCAAGGTTCGCTGTGGGTTCATCCATGAATAGAATTTCCGGGTCGTGAATGAGGGCGCGTGCAATCGCAAGCTTCTGCTTCATGCCCTTGGAAAATGTTCCCGCTGCAACATCTCTTTTTTCCCACAACCCCAGCAGGGTTAGGAAACGCTGGATGTTTTCTTTTCGTTGAGGTTCCGAAACCTTGTATAGTTTTCCATAGTAATCCAGATTCTCATACGCAGTTAAATCCTCATACAAGCCCACGTTGTCTGGGACAAAACCGATGAGTCCGCGTATTTTGATGGCGTCTGCCTCGTTTCCAACGTCGTAGCCTGCAACCTTTGCGGTGCCGCTGGTCTTAGATATCAAGCAGCACAGCATGCGTACGGTGGTGGTTTTGCCTGCGCCGTTGGGTCCGAGGAAACCGAAGACTTCGCCGTCGTCCACGTGCAGGGTCAGGTTGTCTACTGCGGTGAGGCCACCGAATTTTTTGGTGAGGTTTTCAGCGTCAATCATTCGGGTCATCGGATTTTCCTGGAAGTTTAGCTGATTAGGGAACATGAAATTGGATATTTAACTTCTTGCATCAAAAATCGTCGCCGGTTTAGAAATGGATGGTGGGCCCGGGGCGATTTGAACACCCGGTCAACAGATTATGAGTCTGGCGCTCTAGCCGGACTGAGCTACGGGCCCACAGTGTCATTCTCTAATATTGCTGTTCCAGTACAGATTTAAACATTTTCCGATTATCAACAAGTAACTAATCGATAACTGAAAATATAAAAAGGATTAGGGTGTTCCAAACCATTTTTCGTACCATGCGTTGAACATGGAGAGGCAGTCTTTCTGCCATGCCGCTTCGCCCTCGTCTTTGCGTAGGCAGTTGGCAAGTTCCAAGTTATGGGTGATTTCCGCTTTAGCCTCCTGCAACAATACGTCAACGTCGTCGAGCATGTCGTTTCCGCCCACGGAGTAATCTTTCGTGGTTTGTCTTAGGAAAGCTCTTTTGTGCTTGATTAATTCTACAATTTTGCCCTCACTCATACACTGCACCAGTAGGCAAATGCTAAGCGACGCCATTTTAACGTTGCGTTCGCTCATAGTGGTAGAGGTATTCTTGGGCGTAGCCTGCGTATGTGCCGAAGTAGGTTCGGGCGAAATCGCTTATTTTCAAGTATTCAGCGTTGGTTAAGGAGGCATGGCTCTGGAGTTTTTTCACGAAGGGTTCAGGCAGATAGTTGGCGTAGTGGTTTAGGATGACGCGTTTAACCCAGACGTCCACAGGGAAAGCCTCGGTTTTCTCGAACGAAAAGAGCAGCACGCAATCAGCCACTTTCAAGCCGACCCCTGAAAACTCCAAAAGCCGTTTGCGAGCCTCCAGATAAGGCATGTTCCTGAAATGGTCGAGGCTAATTTTTTCGTTAAGGATTTTCTTAGCGGTTTTCTGCACGTACTTTGCCCTGTAACCCAAACCGCACTCCATCAAAGCCTTCTCGCTTGCATCAGCGAGCACCTCAACAGAGGGAAAAGTATAGAATTCTAAACCGTCAAAAACCTTTTTTTCCCCAAACTTCAGCGAGAGCTTTCTGAGCATCAGCTCGATGGCTGCGATGTTCTTGTAAGTGGCGCAGATAAAGCTGATTAGGCATTCCCATGGCACTTGCCGAACAATTCGCAGCCCCTCAAACCGACCAAGAGCTTTCCGAACGTAATCATCTTTGCCTATGCACTGGCTGATTTTGGCTAAGTCATCGTTTAACCCAAAATAACCCTGCACAAATTCTTCGCTGACGTTCTCAAACTCAAGCTCGCAGCCGCACTGGCGAACCTTAACCACGCTTTCGCCCATAACACCATACCACCATCCACCAACCTTGCGCCACCTAAACACCTGCCCGCAGCAGAGCGAAAAATCCAAGTCAAACGCAACATTAAGTCGCATCACACACTACTCCATAAATTTTTCTGGCTTGGGCACCTCGGGCACTAAACCTTTCTGTTTGCGCAAACCGACTATAACCTCCAAAGCCTGCTTCTGGGACATTTTTTCCCAGTGGTCAAAAAACATCTGCCAAAACGCCCTTCCCGAGGTGGTTGTACGCAGTTCTTTGGAGAACCCGAAGGTTTCAGAGACGGGAATAAAGCCGGTGATTACTGTTAGGAGTCCTTTCTGCTCGAACAACGTGACTTTGCCGTGTCTGGTGCTGAGGATTCTTGAGGCTTCGCCTGCGAGTTCGGTGGCGACTGAGATGATTATTCTGTAAACGGGTTCCAGCAGGATGGGGTCAGCTGATAGGAAGCTGCCGAAGGCAGCTTTGCTTGTGCCGCGCATGACTTCTGAGCCGCCCTCGCCGCTTTGGCTCAACTGAAAATCAACCAAGTTAACTTTCAGGTGCCGCACGGGTTCGCCGCAGAGGGGACCTGCCTTGCAAGCGTACTCGAACCCAGCGATTATGGCTTCCAAATCCGATTCTGAAACCTGCTCCGTTTTTGCGCTGCAATCCAAAAGCACGTTCCGATGCTCATCAACCGATAGAACACTGCCCGAATCCTCATCGGCAGATGTGTTGGCTTCCTCGTTTTCAGGCATAACCTGCACCCAAAAACTGCTCAGCTTATCGGGGCTCTTAGCCAGTGCAACCACCCCCTTTTTCGCTACACTCTCCATGTAGACCACTCTTGGCGAAGACACCGTCACATCGATGCCAAACGTGTTTTTCAGTTCATGGATGGCTATTTCAAGGTGCAACTCACCCATGCCACTTAACAGGTACTCGCCAGTCTGCTTATCCGCGGACACCTTGAGGTTGGGGTCTTCACGTGCGAGTTTCTCGAGCGCATCGAGCAGCAAGGGTATGTCTTGGGTTTTTTTGGGTTCCACCGCCAAAGTGACGACGGGTTCTGAAACGTAGCATATGCCTTCGAAGGGCAACATACCATCTTTGTGTGCCAAGTCAACGAGGGTTTCTCCAGCCTTAACCCGTCCCGTCAACGTAAAAGACGCTAAACTGCCAGCTGAAACTTCGCTGACTTCTTCCCGAAGCGAACCCATGTCAATGGAGACTTCTTTAACCTCGGTTTCAGACAGGGAATCCACAAGATGCAACATATCTCCTTTCTTGAGCCTGCCAGAGAACACTCGCCCAGTGGCAACGGAATCGCCGTTTGGGTCAGAATGCACGTTGGTTACAAACACAATGGCTGGTGCATCATCGCTGCATTGAACCAGCGCATTGCCAAGTTTGGAGGTGATTTGTCCGTCCCAGATCTTTTCGATGCGGTAAGCCTGCGCTTCACGAGGGTTAGGAATAACGTTGATAGCCATTTCAAAAACTGCTTCGTAAACGGGCAAAGATTCCTTCAGCTTCATCTCCGTCCCATCAGCATAGGCTTTTGCTATGTCCGAAAACTTTGTGCCCTTCTGCTTTGCCATGTTCATCGTGAAGCCCCATCCATGCAGGGCTGAGCCGAAAGCCACGTTGCCCAGTGAACCGCTGATTTTCCATCGGCTCTTGAATTCTGGCTCTGCGTAGGTTTCGATGAGGTCGTTGAATCGGCTAATGATTTGGTCGAGTTTCTTCTGGATTTGCTCTTCATTTAGTTTGAGCTCGACTATTAGTTTGTCGACTTTGTTGATGAATAGAACTGGGCGAACGCGTTCGTCAAGGGCTTGTTTGGTGACGATTTCGGTTTGAGCCATGATTTCTTCCACGGCGTCAACCACGACTACGGCGCCGTCGATTACGCGGAGGGCTCTTGTGACTTTGCCCGTGAAATCCACATGTCCCGGCGTATCAACGAGGTTCACGATGTACGGGGTGCCCGCGGCTTTGTAGAGGAGGCTGATGTTGGCGGTTTTTATGGTGATTTTTCGTTTCTGCTCCTCCTCGAGGTAATCAAGCACCCTTGCCATGCCAGCCATCTTCGTGGACAGCAAACCTGCCCCAGCCAGCAGCGAATCTGCCAGGGTGGTTTTGCCGTGGTCTATGTGCGCAATGATGCCTATGTTTCGGATGAGCTCTTTTCTGCTCATTAACTCTTGAATTTGAGCGATTTGTTTGAACCGAGGCATCTTTTAACCCTTAACGATTGTTGACATAGATGCTCCTATTGAATTAATAAGAATAACTAACATCGGGCGATACCCATTTTAAATTATTTGAACGACATCACAAAGATTCGGTTGGGAGCCTCACCGAAAGTGTTTTGCAGAGTGAACCGCCCCGTCTCGTTGAGCATTCCATAGACGGCGGGCCCGGTTAAGCTGCTGTTGAAGTACTTCATGGATGCACCGTATTCATAGAGCATAACTAATCCTGTGCCGTTCACCACGCAGAAATGAACTATGTCGTTTACGGTAAAGTCAGGCGTGTAAGCATCCACAGCCAACAGCGGATACTGATAAACAAGCGTCTGGCTTGGACCTTTGGCGTTTAAGTAAAACCAAACCATGTCCCTGTTGAAAAGGTTATATGGGCACAAAACCAAGACCGATTTGTTTTGTTGCACCGTTGACGATGCGTACTCCGCCGCCTGCTGGATGGGAATTTGCGGTTGACCCTGCCCAACCCAGCTGTAAGCATCCATCGAACTCAAGAAGACACCCCCAGCAACAGAAACTATCAGGAGCACTGCAGCAAATTTGGCAACGCGTTTCGTTGTGAGACCGGTTTTTGTGGACCGCCAAATTTTCTGTGCCCTACCCAACGCCGACGCCACCAGCGCGGTAGCGGAAATCGCCAGCACAGGAAACAGGGGTGTAACGTAGCGCCACTGCTTGTTTGAAATCAACGTGAAAACCGCGTAGATAACTATGAACCATACCAGCAGAAACTTGTCCTCTGGTTTTCGCCTAACCGCAAAGAACACTAAACCCGCCAATCCGACCACGTAGAGCAAAAGCGAAATTGGATGCTGGTCAAAGTATGGCCACACCATCTCAATAAAGTAAAATATCGGGGCAGGGAAACGACTGTTGTACACTGTTTGACCCATGTTGCCCACCTGCAAAGCGTAAATCCACACGGTGAGGAGCCCTGAAGCGTAGAGTGCATAGAGCAGAAACGCCCCCACAGCCGCCAGCAGAATACCTATCCACAACCTTTTAGAATGAACGAATTTCTCGGCTTGCACTTTCAATAACCCGCCTCTGCCCAAAACCAGCGCGCCCACAATCATGATTATGGGGGCAACCACGAGAATCTGGTATTTAACCGCAACACCAATTATCAGCGCGGCAATGCTCAGGATTAAGTCGCGTTCCCTGCTGTTTTTCAGCCACCTAAAGAAGAACAGCATGGATAAACAGAAAAAGAAAAGCAGCATACTTTCAATCATAGCCATGCTGGATATCCAAACGATTCCCGGCATCACCGCAAACAGCACAGCTGAGACCAAAGCAGTTTTTTCGCCGTACATCTCCCTTGCAATCTTATAGACAACGAATACGGAAAGCAGCGAAAACGTCACCGTCACAAGCCGCCCCGTCAGCACGCTGGCGCCCGCAATTGCAAAGTAGCCGACGGTGACCAGATTGTACAGGGGCGGATAGAACGAGTTTACGGCGGCGTACTGCCAGATTTGGCCTCTGAGTAGGAGGATGGCGCCGTTGAAGTGGTTTAGTTCATCCCACTGCAGCGGAATGCGGCTCAAGTTCAATGTAACGAGGAATACATAGGTTAAAGCGAAGACTATGAGGGCAACTTGCCATTTGCCAAACCGAATCCGCATCCAATCAGGTAACCTCAATTTCGCCCTCCCTCCCGCCTCTTAAAGCCAACGCTAACCGATACTTTATGAAAACTGCACTTAAACTTTAATTAAATAACCCCAATGTCAATAGCATTCAGAGGATTTGCAGTGCAGCCACCGAAAACCGTGTCCTTGGAAAACCTCGGCGAGGAACCTTACGCGTCAATATTGTGTTACCCAAGAGCAAACCCTGCAGAAATACGGAACCGAATAGAGGAACTGCGGCTGCACGGAGTTAAAGTACTCGAATTCGCGGGAAAAGCCCATGCATCTAACATTCCTGTTTTAGGCAAAGGCTACGTGGGTGTCGTGGTAATAGCGCATTTGAAGGGGCAAAGGGTGGCTTTGAAGATGCGCCGAATAGACGCCGACCGAACCGACTTCAAGCATGAAGCCGAAATGCTCCAGAAAGCCAACGCACTCGGCGTCGGACCCAAATTCATAGCTGAAAGCACCAATTTCATGCTGTCCCAGCTCATCGACGGCGACTTGATTGAAACTTGGCTCGAAACCCACAGGGAAAAAGAGCTTATCCGAAAGGTTTTGGTTGACATAATGGAGCAGTGCTGGCGGCTAGACAAATCAGGCCTAGACCACGGCGAAATCAGCAAAGCAACAAAACACCTACTCGTGGATAAAGACAACCACGCGTTCATTGTTGACTTTGAAACCGCCAGCATAGTGCGCAAAGTTATCAACGTTACTTCGGTTTGCCAGTTTCTCTTTATGGGAAACAGCAGGGCAGCAAAAATTCTGGGCGAAGTGTTTGGTCAAAAGCCAAAGTCAGAGTTAATTGGCGCTCTGAAAAATTTTAAGAAAAATACAAATAGACAAAACTTTGAAGGATTGCTTGAAATGTGCCTTGGCGCTTAGTAATTTTTAAAGGATGTTTATCCTTGATTTCTACTGTTACAGGATAGTTCTAAACTTTTAGAGAATACAATAACTACGCATGTTATGCAAATGATTACCAAAATTTAATAGCTGATACAGCAAAATAATTATAGATTTAATACATGAGAAAACTGATAGCTCTGGAAATTATCATTGTTTTGTTGACGGCTACAATTGCCTCCGCTTCAATCTTAACTTTATACAGTGCGCCTATAACAAATCAAAAGACTCTGGGCAACGGTCAAATGAGTTTTTTATATATTAGCCTAAAAGCTGGACAAACGGTGACTGGTTCATTCAATTTTACTGGAGGCGATGGAACGACAGGTTTTCAAGTATATGGCCCCAATGGAGTTACAGTAGTGGACTCTGTAACCCACGCTCATAAGGGGGATTTCGTGTTCGTTGCCAATGTCGATGGTGGTTACACTTTTAACGTTCTTTATAGCGACATCGAAAACACAAATTTTGTTCATTATGAATACTCCGTAATTTCGCCTATCATGGGATTAAAACCCTCGATTTTTGCGGGTTTAACAATAGCCGTTGGAATAATATTGATTATAATTATTGCCTTTTTGAATTTTTACTTCATTAGAACTAAAAAAAGGAAAAGTCCTGATTCCTTAAGATATGGAAAAGGGATTTTTTGATCAAATGCCACTCTGACTGGTCTTAATGAGGCTTACGACATCGAAACCTTTTGCCTTTACAAATTCTATTAATTGCGAAAATAGTTCGCCATCCATTTTGGAGGTTCTGCTCAATATCCAAAGATACCGGCGGTTTGGTGTGCCTACAACTGAATACTCATAGTTATCGCCCAGTTTAATAATCCAATAGTCACCATAAAACGGCCAGAAAAACGTCACTTTGAGCTTTGCATTTGTGATTTTGTCAACCAATTTTGCTTTGCCTCTTGCCAGCTTCACTTTGCCGTTTTTTGTGCATTCATTTAGCACAGAAATGGCGCCATTAGCCAGTAGTGTGTATGTTGCTGTTGTTTCGTTGCAGCCTTCTTGGAATTTAGCGGGAAGATGTGCAATCTCGTACCATTTGCCTAAATATTTTTCAAGCTCTACTTTGGAGACTACTTCAAGCATAGTATTAGTCAAAATATCCACATCAATATCATGCAAGCTGTCGTGCACATTAACTTTTCTTCAATTGTCAAAGTCCATTTTTTCTACGAAGACGGAAAAAGGGATTTAGGGGTCAAATGTGCGATAACGCTATTCAGTTTATTCATTAGAGTTATAGAGAGCGAGATTGTTGCATTTTATGATTAGACTTTAGTCATAATTAATTGTGCTAGAAAAACTATGATTTTTTCGTAGTTTAGTGGCGGGTATCTTGTGAAAAGCGTAACTGTTGATTAGGTAATGGGTAGAAATTTTGCGATTTTCTCCAGCGTAGCCAATTACGACTAAGGTCTATTATTCAATATGCATTCACAACCACAAGAAGCCAAACTCAACATAGCTCCATGCACCGCATGTGAAAAAAATCGGTTATCTCACAACCAAACAGCAACAGAGAAACAGCCTAAACCCAAAAAGCAACCCAACCCGCAAGCGGTCTTGTGGCACCCTTAAAATCGATTTGCCCACATAAAGAGCCAAAAGAAGTTTGCCGCTGTGCCGATGGGCTTGTAGAAGTCGCCTCAACCAACCAGCAACCTGCCCTCGACGCAGAACCCAAAATACAACGTGCAGCCAAGCCCACTGGAAGATTATGAATAAAGGGCCTCTGCCACCATCCACTAATAAAAAAATAGAACTCGGCTACTCGGCATCGTTTTGTGACTGGGTTTGCGGGTTCCTTAGTCAACATATACCTTTTTGGGTATTAGATGGCCAGTGAAAAAAATATGACTCAAACTATCAGTTCAGTGGAAGTATTGAAGGCGCTCTCGGAAGCAACGAGCAGCTTAATTCGGAAGACCTCGGAGTCGGTCGTCAGCGTAAAAGCGCAGATGTCACACGGCACAGGCGTCGTCCTCACCAAAGACGGCTACATAGTTACCTGCAACCATGTGCTCTCAGGATGCAGCGCAGTTAAAATCGGCGTGGGCGAAAAAACCGTCACTGCAAAAATCGTGGGCACCGACCCATACAACGACGTAGCATTGGTCAAAGCAGAGAAAGGCGAATTCACGCCCATAGAGATGGGCAATTCAGAGAAACTAAACGTTGGACAATACGTTTTGGCTCTGGCTAACCCCTTCAACCGCAACCAATCAACCGCCACCTCCGGCATGGTAACCAGCATAAATGGCACCATCCGCGGCTGGCGAGGAACAGCAATGGAAAACATCATCGCAACCGACGCACAGCTAAACCCTGGCTTCAGCGGCGGACCACTCATCGACGTGGAAGGCAGATTAATCGGCATAAACGCCGCCTACGTCTGGCAAAGAGGCATCGCCATACCCATAAACAAAGTCAAAGCCATCACCGACCGCCTAATGACTGGAAAAGTCGCTCAGAAAGGCTACCTCGGCATCATCGCCAACACCGTCGCCATCCCAGAGGAAATCGCTGAGGCAGCAGGCTTAGAGCAGGAAACAGGCGTCATGATCTTTAGCGTCGAAGCAGGTTCACCCGCGCGTAAAGCTGGCTTAGCCATGGGCGACGTACTCGTCAAGTTCAACGACAAACCCGTCACCGAATTCTACAACCTCCCAAGACTGCTCGCTGAAGACGTCATCGACAAAGAAGTCACATTGACCATCATCCGAAAAGAGAGCCTAATCGAAACAGCCATCGTCCCAGTCGTTCAAGGAGGCGAAGAAGACTGATAACTAAAATGCCCCTTGAGATTGAGCCTCCATCTCCAATGCCCGCGCCGCCACTGCGCAGACGACCATCCCCCATGCCCCAACTCAGCGTCGTGCCACGCGAAGACCCATCACTGCGACTATTCGTAGACGAACACTGGAACTAAACAAAATAATATTTCTTTTTTTATTGTTCTTTTTTAGTTTTGTTCCAGATGAACTTTTGTTAATTAAATTTTTTTTAGTTACAGAAGAAAAAACTTGTAGTTATAATATTAAACTAAGGAGTTTTCATTAGTATTCCTTTTTCATCTTCTTCAACCATCAATACCTTATCTTTGATGCCATATTTTTCCCTAAGTTTTTTGGGTATGGCTATCCGACCGTTTTTAGTAATCCTAACGACAACTTCAACCGCTTTTATTCACAATACGCAGTATAGTTAAGTTTATATTAAATTTTTCAAGATTCCTCTATCAGCATATTTTCTAAAATACCTTATAAGCCCATTCAGCCTATCACTACTTAAGGGATTTGTATGCACGCTGGATTAGCTTTCGTCATAGGCATCTTAGTAACAATAGCCGCGTTTCTGTTCTACGCTGCAATCTCAGGAACAACCTACTACGGGCTAGCAGTCCAAGTTGAAGTAACCCTTGCATTAACCCTCATAATCGTCGCTTTAATCGTAGCAGCAATCTTCTATGTGGGCGTAAAAGCACAGTTTAAACGGGTAAAAACAGGCAAAGAAGCATTAGTCGGCGCCAAAGGCACAGCAACAACAGACCTCAAACCCAACGGTGAAGTCCGCGTCCTAGGCGAATTCTGGCAAGCCACAACCAAAGAAGGCGAAATAAACATGGGTCAAACCATAGACGTCGTGGGTATGGAAGGCATGTTTCTTGTGGTAGTACCAACCGAGCAAAAAGCTTAATTCTCCAAGCATAGAATAGCACTAATTGAAGGAATGAAAATTGTCTGAAGTTCTAGCTCCAATCATAGGTTTTATAGTTATTGTTGTAGCATTTTTCCTGTTAAGCGGCATCCGCGTCCTGAAGGAATGGGAGCGCATGCCAGTTTTAAGGCTCGGACGCTACATGGGATTAAAGGGACCCGGCGTAGTCTATTTGGTTCCGTTAATTGATCGAGCGCCCTTGAAAATATCCACAAGACTCGATACCATACAATTCCGCACAGAATCCACACTGACCAAAGACAACGTACCCGTAAACGTGGACTCCGTTTTGTACATGAAACCCGTGGATTTAGAGAAAGCAGTGTTAGCCGTTGAAAACTACTACCAAGCAACCCAATTAGCATCCCAAACGACTCTGCGAGAAGTCATTGGCAAAGTCAGCCTCAATGAACTGCTTGCGGAACGCGAAAAAGTCGGAGCACGCCTAAGAGAAATTATCGACGAAAAAACTGAGTCATGGGGCATCAAAGTTACCTCAGTCGAAGTACGAGACGTCATCATCCCCGCCAACCTGCAAGATGCTATGAGTCGCCAAGCACAGGCAGAACGGGAACGCATCGCAAGAGTAACCTTAGCCACCGCCGAGTTCGAAGCATCAGCAAAGATGATTGAAGCAGCAAAAATGTATGAAGCAAGCCCGGACGGTCTACGGCTTAGGTGGATGAACATACTCTATGAGTTGGGTCAGCAATCGCAAACAAACACAATCATGTTAATACCTGCATCCATGCCTGAAGCTGGGTGGCCTCCAATTGGAACCTACGGCTTCAAAGACCTGACCAATGCACAACAAGCTCTCGCTGCAAAGAAGAAACCAACGCCAAAGCAAGAACCCCAACCGACTGCACCATCCGAAGACACATCTGAATAAGAAGATTTTTTCTTCTTTACTTTTTTGTTTCAAAAAAATTAGAATTTAATTGATTTTACCGCTTTCACCGTACGCTCCAGCAATAACGCGGCTGTTTCCTGATTGGGCCATCCGCCGAGTCCGCAGTCAGGACCCGTAAACGTCATTCGTTCGCCGTACTTTCCTTTGGCAAATTCGCACCGTTTCTTTATCATTTCTACTGGCTCAACTACCTGCTCCGATGTTGGTTTAGTGATGCCTTTCTCATAGAGTTCAGCCCAAATCGCGTCGATGTCTGTTCGTGCTATGCCAACGCGAATCTGTTTGTCGGCTTCTTCAAGCATGCTTTTGGAAACGGATTCAATGTTTTTTGGGGAAGCAGCATACTCAAACGACAACACGTCAAGACCTTTCAAACTCAGCAAATCTCGGATGCCTGACGAGAAATGCAGGTGAATCTGTTTGGTTGGTCCTTGGAAATCGTAGGCTTTTTCGAGGGTTTCACGGATCAACTCTGGCGTACCATTGAAGCTGCTGTGGCCGAGGCTGGGTTCATCGATGGATACCGCTTTGGTTTCGATATACTTGTTATTTAAGATGGAGTTTTTTGCGAAGCGATTTATGGTTTGGGCAAAGCCATCCAGTACATCTGGGTAAGCCGTAGCTCCGACTTCAGCTAAGTACTGCTCGATTGGACCAAAAATTGAGACACGCAGCTGGATTTTTTTTTCGAATTCTTCACTGAGATGTTTGGCTTCTTGGTTTAGGACGTATATTTCTGGGAGAAACGCTCTCTCTTGGTCCACGACAAATGAGCCCTTCGCCATAGCTGCGTGGATGGCGTCGCCGACCTGTTTGATTCCGCTGTAGTGCTGTGGAAAATTTATTACGTCTAAGCCTGAGGCAACCTTTTTGCGGAAGGAATCAACGATTACTTGGCAGAAGTTTTTCTGGGTAAACTCGTCTTTTGCGGGGTCTTTGCCCTTGAATATTGCTTCTCTTGCCTGTTCATACGCTCTGCTGTAGGTTTCCCTTCCAATTCCCTGTGGCAACGGAAAACTGCCTATGTCATCGACTAAAGTATCCATAAAGTATTATTGACACACGAAATTCTATTAAAGCTATATCCTACCAACAAACCGCTGAAAGGTATGACTGCTATGTCTGAATGCGTGTTCTGCCAGATAATCCGTAAAGAATTGCCCGCAAGTGTAGTCTATGAGGATGAGCAAGTTGTGGCTTTTTTGAGTAACCGCCCAGTCAACGAGGGACATACTCTTGTTGTTCCAAAAAAACATTATGAGAATATCTATGAGATTTCGGAGGATGAAGCCGCCTATCTGTTCAAGGTTGCGAAGCGGGTTGCCCACGGAGTCAAGGATGCAATGGCGGCTGAGGGCATTCGTATCGTGCAGAATAACGGGTGGGCGGCGGGTCAAGTGATTTTTCATTTACACCTACACGTTATTCCCATGAAATCCGATGAGGGTTTCAGTCACGGCGTCGCATATCGCAGCGCCGCCAGTTTGCGTGAAGCTGAAGAATTGAAGTTAGATGCCCAAAAAATTAGAAACCAACTAATAAAAGACACGTGATAACAGCCTGAGAAATTGTGATTCCACTGTTTTCTGCTTTATTTAAGGGAAGGAGGATTACTGTGGAGGTCGCGAAATTTCAGCGTTGAATTTTTCTGATTATTCATTGAAGTGTGTTTAGTCGATTTGAGCGTTGAAGCAAGCACGCTTTTTTTGCTACAGAAATAGGCACACCTATAAAAGGGTGAAAAACAATCATTGGTCAATCAAAAGACGGATAAACATGACCGAGCAACCAAACGAGCAAAACAGCAACAATGAATCATCTCCTCAGATTGAGAAACTTTTAATTGACAATGACACCATGAATTTTCCATTCCATGCCGCTTACCTTGTTTATGAGGAAGCTTTTGACAAGGCAACTGAGGCTCAAGCTAAAACTGAGTTAAACCAGAGCATCCAAGACCTCAAAGAAAACAAGATAGACCTCGAAACGTTCTATCGAAATTTGGCGCCCTTCAGAAAACTCGACGTTCCCCGACAAGAAAGGTTCTCTATGCAGACGCAGCGCAAGAAGGATTGGCGTAAGAAGACGCAGAGGCAAGAAAGAATCAAACGGCACAAGAAATAATAAAAACATTTTATTTTTTTGAATTGTCGGCTATTCTATAATTCATATCTTCGATTTTCTTTCTTATTTTTAAGTAAACTTGTGTCAATCGTGTTTTAAGTCGATTTCAGGTTAATTTGTTTAAACATGTTTAAACAATTCAAAGGGAAGTTTTATCTGCAAAAGAGTTTCCTCAAGAGGGTTAAACATTAACCAATGTCTGGAGCAAAAAGGTAACATGTCAGAAACCAAAGCGTTCAAGGTTGTTTCCATCGCAATATGTGCAGCTCTTTATGCTGTTGTCGGGTACATAACAAGTTTCGGTTTTAACTTGGGCGGTGTAGCCTTTTGGCCTGCCGCTTTCATTCCTGCAATCTTCGCCGTTCTTTTCGGTCCATGGGTAGGAGGCACTGGCGCAGCCATAGGAATATTCATCAGAGACATGGCTTACCACGGTAACCCGCTGCTTAGTTTAACTGCAGGTGTATCGGCCAATTTTGTAGCTTTCTTCATTATAGGATACTTTGCGCAAGCGAAACTTAGCCGAACAAAAACAATTTTAGGATTAGTAATTGGAAGCGCAGTGGTTTTGGGAGGTTTATTATTGCCGACGGTATTGTTGCCCGCTGAGTCCGTGAGTTTTACCTCCTTTTCGACTTTACTGACCTTAGTTTTATTCAGCGTCTCCATGGGTGTAAGTTTAATCTTGTTTTTGGTTATTACACGATATTGGCCTGAATTCAAAGCCTTCGGGATTGGCGCAGTAATTGGGCAGGGTATAGGTGCAGCAATTGTTTCTATCGGCGTTTGGGGTTACAGCCAACTGTTTTTCTCTCCAACAAACTACTTCACATCTGCCATACCAGCAACCTTTGTACCGTTGATTTTCGTGTGGACCATCGTAACCGAAATACCCTTTGTGCTGCTGCTTTCACCGCCAATAATAAAAGTATGTTATCTGGCATTTCCATTCCTTAAACAACGCCAAGAAACCTTAGAAAAGGCGAAGTAATTGCCTATCAAAACCGCCAAAGCCTTCGCGCCAGCGGCAATTTCCAGCTTCTTTGAAATCCACGACACCCAAGACGGCAAACCAATTGCGGATTTGGAGAAAGTTGGCGCTATAGGCGGGGGGTTCGGGCTTGAAAAGGGAGTCCTTACAACAGTGACCGCGGAGGAAGCGAAAAAGAACAGCATAGATGTTTTCATTAATTCCAAACCTGAACCCAAAGCAAAAACAACTATACAGGTAATAGAAACGCTCCTGGCTAAAACACCCGCAAAATACGCAGTCACCGTTGAGCACAAAATCGAAGTCCCCATCGGCACAGGATTTGGAACCAGTGCATGCGGAGCATTAACCGCAGGTTTAGCCATCAAAGAAGCCTTAGCATTGCCCTTGACGTACAACCAGATTGGTAAAGTAGCGCATGTCGCCGAAATCCAATGCAAAACCGGGTTGGGCACCGTGAGTTCCCTGACGTTTAGCGGCGGCTGCGTATTCGTGACTGAACCCGGCGCACCAGGCATCTGCCAAATCGACCGTATACCCCTCTCTCCCGACTACGTGATAGTGGCAGGTTATTTCCCATCAAAGATTCTCACAAAATCCCTGCTGTCTTCCCCCGAGAAAAAAAGGGAAATCAACCACTACGGCAAAAAAACCTTAGAAGCCATACTGGCTGAACCGAGTTTGGAGAATTTTCTGGATTGCTGCTGGGAATTCTCGCAGAAAGCAGGGTTCGCAACTGAGAACATCCGCAAACTTGTAGCGTCAGCGAAGAAAGCCGGTGCCGTGGGTGCAGCCCAAAACATGATCGGCGAAGCCGTCCACGCCGTCGTAAATGAAGAAAACGCCCACTCGGTAGCAGAAGCTTTTAAGCAAACCTTGCCCTCACAACAGGTAATAGTTTGCAAGATTGATTTTCAAGGCGCTAGGCTGGTAAAATGAAACAATACAAGAAAGTGGCAGTTGGCGGAACCTTCGATACACTCCACCGCGGACACAAAGCCCTCCTTGACAGAGCATTCGAAGTTGGAGAAAACGTTGTCATCGGCTTAACCTCAGACACGTTTGTCTCAAAAATGGGTAAACCCCACAAAACCGCGCCATACAACCAAAGATGCACAGAGCTCCAAGCTTACCTGGAAAAAAACGATTTAGCAAAAAGAGCCCAAATTGTCCCGTTAAGTGACCCTTACGGCTTAACAACTTCGGGGAAGGGCTTAGAAGCATTGGTTGTCAGTGAAGAAACACAGAAAACAGGTCAAGCCATTAACGTAGTGCGCCAAAAAGCCGGGCTATCACCGCTTGCAATCGTTGTGGTGAATATGGTTCCCGCAGACAACCACGCGCCCATTTCAACTACACGAATCCGCAAAAAAGAAATCGACCGCAACGGCCACCTGTTAAACAAGAGCTTTTGATTTCTTTTGTTTCACGCTTGCGCAATCAGCCCCAACCAAACAACCCACACACAAACGCACTTGCAGAATGGTCAGCCATAAAACTACTGCAAACCCTACTGGAAAAAATAGCCAACTTTACTCGTATGTTTTTCACGTGTAGAAATCGAATAAACAATTATCGTTCGCTCTGGCGAAAGCTCAAATCGTATCCTGACAAGCTGCCCAACTCTAACACGATAATGATACTGGTACCCCTGCAGCTTCTTGATGTCCAATTTATTGGATAACCCCTCAGCCTCCAGGGTCTTCAAGGCGGTAAGTATTCGAGTCTGCTGGTCTTTGGGCATTTTTCGGAGTTGTTTCTTTGCTTTACCTTCGACAAGAACCGTGTATTTGGGCAAAAAATCAGTTCCCTTTGGTTAACTCACTCAAAGGCTCAAGGGACAACTTCTTGTTCTTCTTTGCCGCTTTATACTCTTCTATAGCCATGACATCTTCTTTGGTGGGTTCTTCACAGCCGATTAGCCTTTCCTCCACCAACTCATTTAGCCCCTGCACTTTCTTGTTTAACGCTACAAGCAGACTCTGAATCTCTTTAAGTTCAGTTTCAGAGGTCATAACAGTCAACCCCAATTATACGCCCAGAAATATTTAACAGTTATCAACAAACAAAGACTCTGCTTCACAGGTTTAGGGAAACGGCAGAATAAAGCAATACCCCATTCTAAACACATCTCCATTTTTACCGTCAACCAGGGAAATAAGAAGTATAATTGCTCGAATTACTTTCAGTCTATTGCTCGGCAAGAGGTCTTGCCTCAGTGCTGTTCATTGATTCTTGTGGAAAAAAAAGTACGCTATACATGGATTCACATCCACACCGCGGAGCTTTCAACATGGACCCATGCAGAGCATGTGAAGAAAAATGATTATCTCACATTGCAACAGGCGCTGAAAAACGTTGCAAACACAAAAACCAAACGCATCCACTTGCAGTCTTGTGGCATCCTGTAAACCGTTTTAGCCACATAAAGAGAAAAGAAAACATACCGCTAAACATAAGGGGCATGATATATTGATCGTAACCCGAATTCCGCAGCCTTAGGCTACGATGTCTTGCAATCGTTTTTTCTTGATTGCGTCTTTGAACTCCATGGCTATGCGTCTGCCCATGTACATGTTCGCGCCGTATTTCAGGTAAGCGTAGGGTGAGGTTCCGATACCGACATTGGTTCCTGCAACGATGCGTGCGCTGATTTCGAAGGTGAAGATTTTGAGGTCGTCGGTTATGACGGTTTCGAGGCAGAAGGGTCCGATGATGCCTGGGGGCGAGAGCTCGCGGGCTTTTTTGTGGACGTTTTCGCCCATGCGCATGATTTCGGGCAGGAGCGATTCGCGCAGAACGATGGGAAAGTTTCCTACAACGGTGTAGGTTGGGTTTATGTCGATTTCCAGCTGCTGGCACGCGGGGATTTTGCCAATCGAATCCACTGCGGATTCGTAGCGCCTGTCGATGCAGAGCATTTCCACGTCGTCGTTGATGATGGAGCTGAAGTAGCTGGGGTAAACGTTCACGCCCAACGCATACTCCTGCAAGTGAATACACAATAAATCGTCCTGCGTTAACATGCCGCGTTTAACCATCTCGTTGAATTGCTTGTAGAAGTTCTCAGACGAATTCGCGAGGAAGTAGCCTCTGCCGCCTTTAGCACCTTGAAGTTTAGCGATGATTAAGCGGTCAATGTCTTCAGGGGTTTTTAATGTTGCTGGCAGCTTGAGTCCGGCTTGTCTGAGCCAGTCCTCCTGGGATTTGCGGTTGGCTTCCCATTTGAGCAGTTGGCGGTTGCCAAACATTGGCACCATGAGGCTGTCGGTTAACTCTTCAGTGCTAAGGTATGCGGTGAATGAGCCGTGCGGAATCAAAACCACGTTCAATTTGCGCAGACGTTCCTGCAGTTTCTCGTTGAGGAGTTCAGTGAAGTCTTTAACTATGATTAATTCGTCAACCAAAGGGTACTTCTGGTACATTATCGCATCTTTCTCTTTACAGATGCAGACAGTTCGGAACCCTTCTTCTTTGGCGCCCTTGAAAATGTTCAGTGAACTATGCGAACCCAACGTGCCGATTGCAATTTTGTTTTGGTCGTATTTCTCGATGATTTTGCCGATTTCTGGGCTGCCAATCATGTTACCACTTCAGCAAGCCTATGCTTCCGTAGCGCCCGTTTAATCTCCATCGCAACTCGTTTGCCTGGACCCACTTCGACGCCGTACTTGTACTTCATGTAGGGCGAAGTCGGCTCAACGCATGGGCATCCTGGAACACGAGGGCTAACGTCGAAGACGCGGAACTCCAAATCCTTAGTAACTGCGCCCTGTAGCGCAAAGAGCCCAATCATTCCTGGCGGGAACTCTTTCTTGCATATTTGCACCCAGCGTTCTGCAGCTTCAAAGATTTTTTCCAGCTGACTCTCACGCATCGTTACGCCCATGTGGCCGATTTCGATGTTTTGCGTGGCTATTTTGAGTTCGAGTTGTTCTTTTGCAGGCAAATCAAGAACGCCGTCGAGGTCTGTTTGGATGCGTCTGTCGAATCCTATCAGATCAATTTCATCGGACAGGGGCGACCAGAAATAGTTAGCGTTGAATTTGGCGCCGATGACGTATTCTTCGATGACGGATTGATTAAGGGCTTCGCGGGTGATGATGCCTGCTTTTATTCGTGTTTGGGCTTCCCGCTCATATTCCTCGGGGGTTGACGCGTAGAAGAAGGCGCGTTCAATCGTTCTACCTTTCTCGGGAACTTTCACGATGACTGGGCAGTCAATGTCTTTGGGAGATTTGAATGCTTTTGGAATTTTTATGCCTGCTTCTTTGAGAAGCCAGAGCTGGTTTTTGGGAGCATTGCGTTCCTCGGTTTTAAGCAGGTACCTGTTGCCCATCAGCGGCACAGCGAATTTTTGTTCAATAGCCTCGTAACCCGCGTATACGCTTAAAGAGCGGTTGGGAACAAAAACCGTGTTTAAATCTGTCAGTTCCTTCACGGTTTCTGGGTTCGTTATATCCGAGAACTTGTCAAGGAAGATGAATTTGTCGAAGACGTTTCGGTAGTAGCGTGCGTAGGTTTTTTCTCTGCCTTTTTGGCATACGACTACTGTTTGGAAGCCTTCTTGTTTGGCGCCCGACGCTATTTCAAGGGCGGAGTGTGAACCTAAAACGCCGATGCGGATTTTCTTCTGGTCGTACTTGCTGATTACTTCTTTTATTTTTTCGTTCATCATGCTCTTTCACCCATATACTCCATGTACGCTTTAATTACTTTGGCAAGTTTCGGGGCATCGAACAGTCTGTGGCTGGTCATTTCGTTTGCTGCCGCCATGTACATTTCGCTTATGATTGTTTTAAGTTTGGGGTCAAGTTTTGGCGGCTGCGACTTACACAGTGCCTTCCAATTTTGGATTCCTTTAGCTTCCCCGTCTTTTTTTGCCTGCTCCAAATCCGCATACCAACTGGTGTTCTTGTAGAACTGCCTTGCAACTTCCTTGCTGACGTGCACGCCGTTAAAAGTAAACCTGCACTCGTCGAGAGTTCCCAGCACATCGACGATCATGAGTTTTCGTTTGTCGTCAAAGGCTAACTCGATTTTGCCATCCTCATTCTTTAAACCCGCGTTTGAGGCGGCTTTAGTGATTGTTTCGTCTGCCTTCAGCAGGACAGATTTTACATCATCCAGTTCTGAGTTGGTTAACCCAGCTATTTTCTGAGCCTCATCCCACGTGATGTAGCGATCGGTTTCTTCCAGCTTCGTGCTGACGTCAAAAATGGGTTTGGCAAGGTTTTCGCCGGGTTTTGGCTGGTGGTCCAAGCCGAGGTCTTTTAAGGCAATTTTGCCTTGTGCTAGCCGTTTGAAGACCGATGAACCTTCAGGCAGGCCGTTGCGGTAGATGATTTCAAGCGGAATGAGGCAGTTCTTCAATGTTGGGGTGTAGCCGCTGTAGTCATGCTGGATTTTGCCGTTGGCTACGCTTGTTTTGGGCTTGTAAACGTTAACCAACGCCACTTCCATAACGCTTGAGGGCTGCTTCAACTTGGCGAGTTTAACTGCTTTGCCGCTTGCATCCACCAAACCCCGGTAGTGGGTCTTGACTCCAATCTTTTCCAGCTGTTCAAAACAGTAAGCACCCATGAGGCACAGCGCCGCACCTTTGCCTTCGATGTGATCGGGCATTTCTCCCCAGTCGAACACGCTGTAGCGATCTGAGAAGAGGAATCTGCCGACTCCCATGGCGGTCTTGGTTGGTTTTTTGGTTACTTGTAAGTCTTTTACGCTACCCATCTTGATTGCCTCAAACTGTTTCCTAAATATTGTTTTTGTGCTTATATCGCTTTATCTAGTGCTTCCTTCAGAAAAAGAGAACATATCATATTTGGAGCCTAATAGAGATTCATTGCAGAAACTATAGAGGGGGTCGAAACGGCTTTTTTCTCGAAGGGGTAGGTCGTATTGGCGCAGAACCAGCGCATTAGCATGTTGAAAATCAGTGCTTAAAATAAAGGTGTAATAGAAGAAAAGAGCCCAAGAACCCTACAACTTATGGTCTTTTGGTCAGCACCAAGTTGTCCTTGTCAAAAGCGTACTCGCCAAACCTCGCCGTGTAGTAGAGCCTCAGATATTCAGCTGCGAAACGCGGCTGGAACGGCAGGTCCTGCGGCATAAGCCGATCTTTCACTTTGAGGCGCTCTTCGATGGCTGCTTCCGCCAGCGGATAGTTGAGCAGGAACTCTTTGCGTTCGCTGTAAACCCCCAGGGTCTGCACTGCCTCATCCACATAAGAGAGGTACTGGGGCAGGTTTTCCATTATCTGGTTGATCTTGTAGCTGGATGGGTTTGCAAGGGTTTCAGTTGCTATCTTTAGAAGTTCGCGTAGGGTGCTGTTTTTCTCCCAGAGGTAATCTTTTGTGGGCAATAAGCGGTCGATGGCTTCTTCATCGCTGATTAACCCAGCGTACAGCATGGATAAGACGTCGTTTGCGATTTCGAGGAACCCCTGCACGTCATCTTTCAGGGCGATAACGTCTAAAATGTCCAGTTTTTCTTTCTCCGCTCTCTCCGCAGCGGCGCTCTTCATTGCCTCAGCCCTCTTGGCGTAACCCAGCACTTTAGGGGTGTTTTCGCCGAAGACAGGAGGCAAAACCTCGCTTTGGAGGCTCAGGACAGCTATCGGCGCCAGCGACTTTTGCAGGTAACGCATGGACACTTTGATTTCCGAGCCGTACTGCCGCTTCCAGTTGTTGACCGAACTGTACAGTGCCTCTATGGCTATCCAGGGCGCTTCTTTCGTGTCCAGTTTCTCGTTTGCAAATTCCACTGCGCGGCACTTCTGTGGAAGCGAAGGATCATAAAGGGGTCTGATGATGCCGTAGATCGGCTCGATAACCTCAACTACCTCTTTAGTGAGGGCTCTCCCGGCGTCCAGAACCTGCCTGATGGCTTCGATTCTCTGTTCCAGTGTCATCTCCTTTTGGTAAGCAGTGTTCACGCTTGTTTTGATATCTAACCCCGTGTCTTTGAGTTTTCCTTCCCAATTCGAGAACTCGCAGTACGCAAAAACCTGATATTCAGCCAAGATAACGTTAAGTTCCGCCTCTAAAGCATCGATATCTTTGCTTAAATTGCCAAGTTCTCCGAACTTTTTATCTAACTCTGACTGATCATAGGTTCGCATGAGAATTTTTTTGAGCGATTCATCGACCGAGTCTTTGATGACTAACATTTTGCCTTCAGGAGAACTCACAATCACTGGAATGTTTTCCTTCACTTTGTCCAATTGACCTTCAATGAAACCTAATTTATCTTTGAGTTCTTGAGCCCTCTTGGTAACCTCAGAAATTGACGTCGCCTGCTTTGGCGTAGTATCAATGAAGAGTACAGGTAACGTGAGGATAAGTGTCCCAAAAATCCCCAACACCATCGTTGTAGCGCTAACGTCAGCCGTAAACGCCAACGGTACTTGGAGAGCACTTAACAGCACAAAAAACACTGCTGCTGCAATGGTAGCAGTGAAGCATTGGAAAAATTTGTCGCCAGCGCCGATGATACCCTCTTTAATCATCATTCTTGTGAAGAACATGAGCGTCACAGCCAGCCCAACCACGATAACCACAAACATCAGTATGCCTGGAATAGAATCTCGATACTGAGTGACTGCATCGCCAATCGTGCGACCTGGCCAGCCAGGAATCCATGTGATTTGTCCAGCAATATCATAAACAACTTTGGACAGATCATAGAGTCGAAACTGACTCACGGAGCCGCCGATGTCTTTAGCAATCGAGGTTAAAGGAACAAGAAGCGGCGGACTGGAGCCAGGCTCAAGCCACCAATCGGATCTAACAATCGGTAAAACGGTGTATTGGAAATACTGCATGATCTGTAGGGGTACCGTAAGCAACACGTAATAGACAACCGTGAGAGTGACATATTTTTTGAAGTATACCGCTGAAGCCAAAATCAACGGGATAGCCAAAAAGTAAAGTGGAGCAAAGAAAAGCATGGTGACCGCCAGTATGCCAAAATCAATTGCAAGAGCGCTCTTGTAGCGGTTAGAAGTTAGGGGTAAAGCCACAAACAACGCCAGCCAAACAACGACAAACGCCGCACGAACCGGGGTATTGCCGAGGAACGAAATAAAGTATAATTCAGCCAGATGGTACATCAAACCAAAACCGATAATGGCGCCGCCGATGGGCATGCCTAACCGTGGACTTTTATAAACAACAAACGCCACCAAAACTGCTAATAGAATTGGGAGGGGCTGGGGGAAAATCGGCAGAAAAGACATACCCAGAGCCATAGCAGTGGCGGTAAACAGAAAAGTGAGTATCTTAAGGGTTGAAGATTCAAGGTTACGTTCCTGCTCTTCCTTTTCCTTTCTCTTCTGCTTACGGGTTTTATACCAAGAGCTAACACTAGAACTCTTAAGGGAGGGCTTCTTCACGCAATCAACTACCTAAAACCTTATTTTAGGTAAACTCCTCTTAAAGTTTATGTAGGTAACTCGGATGAAAGATGGCAAAGGCACATTTGACGTGCTAGCAAGCATTGAGAAACATATTGAATCTCTAAAACCAATGTTGCCGAAACAAGCCTTAGTGTGCATCGGCGAATACCCCATAAAAACTCTCCTAAAAAAACCAAGCATCAACAAAGAAGGCACACTGCCAATTCTGATCGAAAAATCCAGCGATGAAATCTACAAGTGGCTTCCAAAAGGCTATGAAGCCAATTTAGTTTTGGGCTTTGAAGACGCACACATCGACACCCACTTCTGGTACAACGTTTTACCTACAGTTTCAAAGGATAATTCAGTGATCGAGAGTTTAAAGAAAAAGCCCACTGAAAAAATCCGCACAGCCATAATCTTTTCATCGATTTGGGATGGAATTGGAAGCGCTGCTCTACCAACGTTGATTGAGAAATTCAAAGCTGTAAACATGGATAGCCTCTCGATAGCGGTTTTGCCCTCGAAAATACAACCCGCCGACGCCCATTTCAATGCTTACGCCGCGTTGAAAACGTGCTCTGTCGTCGATGGCGCAACTGTTCTGCTCATGGAGAGAGACCAAATTGAAAGCTATGAGGGCGTTGACCGAAAAGGCGAATTACTCAAGGGAAACATGGTTGCCAATTACCTCTTGAACCTGTTTTTAGCTAAAGACTCGCTTGTTGAAGAAATATCTGAGTTATCAAGGACTTTCAACATAAAATTATTCACTCCTATAGTGGTTGCGGGTGCAAGTTACAGGATTTACGGTTCCATAGAAAACATGTTAAACACTGCTTTGCTGAAACCGTTTTTAACGTTTGATTTGTCAAACGCCTCTTTACTGTACGTACTTTTACGCATGTCATCGACCCTGAAAGATAAGCTGCCCAGAGGAAAAATCGAGTTAGCAATAACAAACTGGTTTAAGGAAAAAACAACCCTACAATCAATCTACATAACTGAGCCAGTCTACACCGAAGACATGACCGATCGAATAGATGCGGTTTTGTTTGTGGGCGGTTTTGACACTTCCGTGTTGTTTGGTGATTTGGAGAAGAAGGTTGAACCGCTCAAAAACAGGGCAGTCGAGAGGGGTTTGATGTCTGCGGATTGGCGTGTTGAATTCAAAATTGAAGAACCTCCCAAGCCGGATCCGCTCAAAGTTGAAGAGCCACCAACAATCACTGAAGCGCCACTCTTGAGTGTTGAGGCGCCAAAAGTGGTGGCCAAAGCGCCAGTTGGCAAAGAAACAGAAAACACTAATACTCCTGAGATTGCTTCGGAAGAAGTGAAACCTGCTGAACCGCCAGCATTAACTGTTGCAGTTCCTAAAATCGTTGAAGAGCCGCAGGCACCCATTGAACCAACTCAAGCTGCCGAAAAGCCAAAAATTACAAAACCAAAGAGAACTCGCAGAACCAAAAAGTTATCTACAAACAAAAAAGAAAAAATAGAAAAGGTTGATGCGCAGAAGGAACAAACTTCTGCCTAACTTAGTTTTTACTTTTTGTTATTGCCATTGTTGTTGGCGTGGTTGCCGTTTATTTCCTTGATGATTTGTGAAGCGTGGACTCCGTGTTCCAGTAGGAATGAGCGCGAGAGGTATCTTTCGAAATCGCTGGATTTGCTGTAGAGCAGTTGCATTTCGTCGTAGGATTCCATGTCTTCGGGTTTGCCTCGTCCGCCGACCACCATGACTCTGGTTGTCCAAGCATCTCTTGATTCAATGACTCGTACAGTGATTGTTCTTGAGACTTCGCTGGTTACATAGCCGGCTAGCGCAGTGTAGACTTCTTGAGAGAGGTCCTCTGACCACATGTGTGGTGGGGTGGAGACGGTTACCCATATGTAGTCGGTCTTGTAGGTGGGTTTGAATCCCATGACGCTTGGTGTTTTGAAAGCTCGGATAACGCTTTTCATGTAGTCTTTGAAGTGGTCCATGTCAAAGATTTGCCTGAAGATTACTTCGCGGGTTAATGTGTCTTCTTGTTCCGTGAGGATTTTGAATATTATTTTTAGTTGTTCGTGTTCGGTTAAGTCCGCTGTTTTCTCAAAGTAGGGTTTTTGCGCACCTATCTCAGCAATCTTGGCGTTGTATTCATTGTGTAAATCAACGATTTTGTTCAAGCGCTTGCGGTATTCAGAAACTAACTCGAACCGTTTTGCCAATTTTTCGTAGAGTTTGATTGTGCTGTCAACTTTGTTGAGGTTTTCAATTGCGAAAGCCTCTTCCTGCTCTACTCGCTTGAGTTCCCTGTCTATATCCAACAGTTGTTCTCTGGCATACCGTTTGCTGCTGAGGAACTTTCTCACCTGCCGCTCCATTTTTGTTTTGTCGAATTCTTTGCGTTTCTTAATCTCTTGAACCCTCATGACTTCGTTGTCGAAGTTTCCTCGTTTCTGCATGCGTTGGGTTAGGATTTCGTTGACGTATGTTAGATGTTCGTCGATCATTCTGGCTTCGTCGGCTGGTGTCCTTAGCATAAGTTGGATAATTAGGTAGATGGTTCCTAGTTCGGTTTGGATGTTCTCTAAGTCTTCAAGTTCGGCTTTGCATTCAGGCAGAACTTTATAGTATCGCATCAATGCGTCTGTTAGGTACCGGGTTTCGTCGTAGAATCTGAGGATACTTAGTGATCTTTCCGCAAGTTCAGCTATGTTGACTAGGTCGTCTAGAACTTTCTTTTGTCTTAGGTTGAAGGTTTGTGAGCTTGGAATAAGCTGGTTTAAGCGTTCAACAATTGCTGCTTTTCGCTGAGGGAATTCTAAATAGGTCTTTGTTAGATTCGTTAGCAAGACTTCTAAGTTGTCTAGTTTTCTGTTGCCATCTTTGCGCAGAGTCAAGTTTATGATGGTTTCTTCGATGGGACCTATCTTACCCATGAGTTTTATGGTGGAGAGGAACTTCATTATGTCAGCTAGCCAGTTTTTGACCTGTATCTCCGTTCCTTTAACATGTAACATTGTATCGTCTTCAAGTTGGGGGTTGCTGTTTATGGTGGTTTTCAGTTTTTCCTCGAACTGTTCTTCATTGAAGGTGCCTGTTTTTATGAGGTAGTTCTTGAAGAGTTCTCTTATGATTTCGCTGTCTACTTTAATGACGTTGTTAATTTCTTCGAGGATGTCAAGTTTTTCTTTTCTTGATTCCTGCAGCAGTTGCATTCCTTCAAAATTCAACTTGTAAGCCATAATGTAGTCTTCAACTGGATAGGTCACTTTTGTCATACCCAAGGTATGAGATGAATTGTTAGTTAGGCCCACTTCAGTTCCTATACCGCCCAACAGGTCTGCCAAGTCAAAGTCCATTAAGACATACAGTAGGTCTACGACCATTTGATCCATTTCTTGTCTTGCGCTTACTATGTTGCCGACCTTAGAGAAGGCTGGCAATAAAGGTAGGTAGACTAAGGCATTGATTGGGTTTCGGTAAATTTCCCCATAATTTTTGATGACATACTCATTGTAATCTTTGTTAAGCAATAGTGAAAGTTCGTTCATGGCTACGAAGGCTGAGCATCCTTTTGCTGGAGGATCATCTCCACCGCACGGAGTAATAACGAAAGCTATGATTGGGACACCTGAACCCAACACTTTTCGCAGGTGCCTAGCAAAGTCAAAGAACACACCGCTTCCAGTGCCACCACCAAGTCCATAAACCAAAACTACTGTTGGAGTCACAATGGACGAAAGCGCCTGTTCTTTAAACGAGTTAATGCAGTTACGAATTATGCCTAGTTGGTAGTAGTTTAGGGCGTAGATTGCTTTCGCAAGAGCTCTTCTTCGACCCGCACCACCAGCCATTGGTGGAATAGCCATTGTGTTTTGTAGCCAAGGGACAAAGGTTTCGAGTTTTGAACCTTCACCAATTAAGTATTCACCATATTTTTGGTTGATGAAGTCAAACATTGCTTCGGCAGTGGGAAATTTGACTGATTGAGCGGTCAAACGCATTCGTTCACGTGGGACACCAGCTTTAATCATTGATCTGACTGTTTGCTCATATGTTTCTTGTAGGCTTCTGATTTCTGGGTCAGCTATGTCTATGGCTAAAAGAGAAAGACGAGTCAGGTCATTCTCTAATAGTTCTTTGGTTTTTTTGTTTGATAAGAAAGTTTCAACTATGTTGGTACCTGCTGAACCAAGACCAATCAACTGAACGCTGTTTTGGTAGATTCGCGTAGTCTATCACATCCCAACTAATCTTTTTAGCCTGTCTTTAACTGACTCAAGACTTGAGGACATTGCTCTATCGATTTTAGAGACTCTGATCGTTAAACCTTCTAAGTCTTTGATTTGGTCTTCAACTACAAGCTGGAAGTAGCTAATTTTTCCACGTATTCTCAAGAACAAGACCACGAATATAACCGCTACAACTGCTAACACAGCTATTACAGGTATAAAGAGCATTTCCGTCGCTGAAGTTACTGGTGCATTTGAGGCATTAAGACTGCTTAAGAGAGCTGTTGCATCTTTAACGTCACCTGCGTTAGCTATAGTTCTGGATGCGTTGAGAACGTTGGTGAAGATATCGATGTATCCTTGGGCAACTCCGCTTGATATGAGTCCTTTCAGCTTTGTTTCTTGTTGAGAATAGAGTACATTAAAGTTGGCTAAACCCGGGCTAGTTGCCTGAACTGTTATTTGGTCGAGGGCAGTTCCACCTGAACCTCCGTATAAACTAACAAGGTTAATAGTCTGTGCCAGGGGTGAGACGCTGGTTGGAACCTTACCATATAGAACCATATCAAAGGTTTCTCCCGCGGTCGATTGGAACGTTGTAGATTGGGATGCTGGGTTGTAGTTTGTGCCCATATCGTACGTTGTGCTTTGAAGGTCCCAGTAGCCGCTGGGATGAGAAGTAGATTTTTGTAGGCTTGTTGAAAGTCTCAATGTATCTCCGACTTGTGCAATAATGTTTATTGTGAATGTGACTTTGATGTCGGCTCCAGGTAATACTGGTGCCAAAGTGTTTGTTGTATTAGTTATGGGATCATATTGAACCAGGAGTTGCCCTGACGAATCTTCAATTGTGTATGTCGTTATCCATTGTCCTTCACCAACAGCTTTAGCTGGCGAGAAGGACATTATCATCATAGTTGTTAAAATGATTAGTAAACTTAGAGCTAGAATTTTGTTTTTCAATTTGGGACACTCCTGAACTTTTTAGTTCTTAATACTTATAACATTTGCGCTATTCTAGTATAGATTGAAAAAGCCATTGGATTTAACTTTTTTAGCGCTTAATCGATTTTGGGTCTCTCTTAACAAACGCTCCTTGCAGAGTTTGTTAAGTCTGCTTTGCAAAAGTAGGCGCTGGATTTCGCAAATAACGTGAATCCGTGTTTCATGAAGCTTTAAAATACATCCAATCGATATTGAGCAGGATAAAAGATAAGAGAATTCAAGCGCACTAAATTTCATGAAAGTGACTAATAATGGAAGTCATAAACGTACGTTTACCCGACAAATTAACTCAAGACATAGATAAACTATCCAAAAAACACAGCCTCACCCGCTCAGAAGTCATGCGCCAAGCCTTAACCATCTACCTGCACCTGACCGAAAACGCCGGCACCATGCTGAGACCAACAGTTTTCCAGGTGAAACCTGCCCAAATAAGCTACACACGAAGAGGCGACGTTTCAATCCTAAAGGTTCCAACGGGACACGCCATCGTAGCAGGATCAACCTCATCTGGAGCGGTTGGACCCAAAGAAATGGACAAAGTTAAAGTGGATGGGCGTGTGCTGGGAAAGTTCTTGGCAAGAGTAGCCTTGATGGATGTTACCACAACGGGTGCGTTTCCGCTGCTTTTGTCTGTTACGTTGGGCGTGGAAAAGGAGCCCACAGGCAACGCCATACTTGAAGGGATAAGGCGGGAAGCCAGAAGCATCGGGCTTGACCCAAACCAGGTGCTGATGGAGAAAACAGAGGAAAACTTTGCAACCGTGCAGACGGGCGCTGGATTAACCGTGGTCGGCTTCGCAAATGAGGAGGACCTTCGGATTGGAAAAACATGCCCCGGCGACTTAATCGTCGCAATCGGAAAACCCAAGGTAGGAGACGAAGTCATCGCGGCAGAAGCCCGCAACGAAATCGCAGACCTCAAAAACGTAACTCAGCTCTCACAGAGAAAATACGTCCATGACATCTGGCCAGTCGGCGGATTCGGAATTGCCAGCGAAGCCAGAATGATGGCGTACGGCGTCGGCAGACAAATAAAAATCTGCGAGGCAGCGGGGCTGGATTTGAATAAGTCCGCGGGTCCAGCCACAGTCATATTGGCAACCATCGACAAAGACAGGCTGGAAGATTTAACAGCACTAATCCCCAAACCCATCAACACAATAGGAGAAATCCTATAGCAAACTCTGTTTAACGCGGTTTTTTTCTCTTTATGTGGCTAAAACGGTTTACAGGATACCACAAGACTGCAAGTGGATGCGGTTGCTTTTTATGTTTGCAACGTTTTTGTGCGCCTGTTTCAATGTGAGAAAATCATTTTTCATCACATGCTCTGCATGGGTCCATGTTGAAGAGCCCGCGGTGTGGTTGAGAATCCATGTATAGACTATTTTTTTCTTCACAAGAAAAGCAAATTGAGATGTGGATTCTAACAGGTTAGTGAATAGCCCACCCTCCATAGTTTTCTGCATAGCACCCCTCGGCTCCAAATATGCCAGTGCAAAGCATTCGTGTTGTTCGTCGTTTCCTTAAATACCCAGACCAACACATTTCAAATAGAGCAAAAACAGTTTTGAGGGTAAAAAATGAAGACTGAACTTGGAGCAAAAAACTGCCTCTACCCAATGCCTACAGTTCTTGTTGGGGCACTGGTTAATGGCAAACCTAACTATGTCACAATCGCACACGTTGGCATAATGGATTTGGAATCGGTTTCGCTGGGCATGAACAAACGCCACTACACCAACCAAGGCATAAAAGCAAACAAAACCTTCAGCGTGAACATTCCCTCCGCAGCGTTAGTTAAGCAAACCGATTACTGCGGATTAGTTTCGGGAAAAACCGCGGCGAAAGCTGACATTTTCAAAACGTTCTATGGAAAACTCAAAACCGCCCCCATGATAGAACAATGCAGCATCAACATGGAATGCGAACTCGTCAAAACCGTGGATTTCCCAAACCACGACGTATTCATAGGCAAAATAACCAACACATACTGCGACGAAGCAATCCTCACCGAAGGCGAAGTAGACTTCGAAAAAGTGCAGCCTATCCTGTTTGTGATGAATAACCAGAGCTACTATGGCTTGGGCAAAAAATTCGCAAAGGCGTGGAGCGTTGGGAAAGAACTTAACAAATAGACCTCTTGGTGTGGACGGTAAACTATTGCTGCGCCGCTGAAAAGATGTTGGAACGTTGACAAACCCCTATACGTCAGGTACCACGATGAAGAATGGGGCATCC